>JAESGJ010000408.1_pt1 | contig 27510 bp, 24 predicted proteins | sample 9266241 | NCBI WGS metagenome assembly JAESGJ01 (sample SAMN14514841, study PRJNA621669) | algae metagenome | isolation source: Brasilonema octagenarum HA4186-MV1 and co-occurring heterotrophs from wet... | place: USA: Manoa Valley, Hawaii | collected 2009-07-20 | reverse complement strand
GCGCGGGCAGTCGGGCGCCCGGGTAGCCCGCGACGGCGCCGAACCGGGCGTCGTGCTCCTGCCACTGCCTGCGGTAGCGGACGATGTCGTCGTGGCTTCGGCCGACGAAGTTCCACCACATGACCAGCTCCTCGCCGAACGGAACCCCGCCCAGCACGAGGACCCTCGCGGGTACGTCGCCGGGGTTCGCCAGGTGGACCGTGTCATGGCCGGGCGACTGATACCAGAGGTCGGCCACCCCGAGCGTCGTCCCCGCGGCGTCGACCTCACCCTGGTCGAGCAGCACGCCGTGCTCGAAGGCCCGGTCGACCTCCAGCTCGACGTCGGCTCGCGGCGCCAGGTCCAGCTGCGCTCCCAGCAGGGGGGTGAAGGTGGGCACGGGCGACGCGACTCCTGCCACCTCGCCGAGGAACACCCGGAGCTGGGACGCGCCCATCGTCTGCACCGGGGGCGCGTAGTGGCTGAAGTCGCGGTCGGTGTCACGGTGGGCGTCGGGTAGGGCGACCCACAGTTGGACGCCGTGCAGGATGGGCGCCGTCGGCTGCGATACCTCCGAGTGGCAGATGCCCGCGCCCGCCGTCATCAGGTTGAGCTCGCCGGGCCGGACCATGGCGCGCACGCCCGCACTGTCGCGATGCTCGATCTCACCAGAAAAGAGCCAGCTCACGGTTTGGAGCCCGGTGTGGGGGTGCGGTGGCACGTCCATCCCCGCCCCGGTGCCGACGTCGTGGGGACCGTAGTGGTCGACGAAGCACCACGCGCCGATGAGCGACCGCTCGCGCTGCGGCAGCGTACGACGCACGCGAATAGCCCGTGGGCCACCCAGCGGAACCTCGCGCGGATGCAGAACCCCGGTGAATCGTGATGCCCCACAGGCGAGTTGGTCTGGCGCCGACTCGGTGTTGCTCACCGCCCCAGACTAGCCCCGGCCCGGGAACCCGACCCCGTCATCGCGGCGCGGATCACGTCGAAGTCGTGCTCGTCGATCTTGAACACGCCGAAGCGGAACTTGTACCCCCATTGCGACTTGTTCTCGATGAAGTCGAGCTCGTCGATCAGCGGTCGGATCGGCGTCTCGGCGCAGGGCAGGAACTCGACCCGTCGTCGCCACGGTTGGAACTCGGGATCGAAGTCCTCCTGGTAGACCTCGTCGTCGGACACCTTGCCGATCGCGGTGAACGCCTGCAGCGGATCGCCCTCGGGGTAGTCGGTCTTCGGCGAGTAGAAGATGATCCAGTCGTCGCGCGCCATCTTGCGCAGCATGTGGGGCTTGCCGTGATTGGCCTGTGTGAATCCGCCTGCGACGCCGCGTTGCACGTGGCCGCGGCTGACGGTGTTGATCCAGTACGTCATGGGCTCAAGGTACGAGCGCCTCCCGACAGCCGTCGGGAGTTATCCACAGGGCCACTTCCGGTGTGCACAAACCACCGTGTATGCAAACCACAGAGCCGCCGATGCTGACGCACCGGCGGCTCGGGTGACGGCCCCGCCATATCGCCTCTCGGCAAGTGGTCGCTCTAGGCGACGAAATTAGTTGGTACCCGGGGTATGTCCGGAACCGTCGACCTAGCTTAACCGCACGGACGGCTCCGCGTATTCCGAACCGACGACCCCTCGACGCCGGTGGATCCGCGAGCACGCACCAACGGTCAGGCCGACTCCAGGAACTGCTCCACGAAGATGCGTCTGGTGCGCACCGGGTAACCGTGGCGTTCGGCCAGTTCACGCAGCTGCCGCAACGCGTGGCCACGCCCCCGGCCCCCCTCTGGCACCACGATGCCCGCCCACAAACCCTCTGCCCTCGGCAGTTCGACCGCTTCGCGAGCGCACGCCCAGCGGCGCGGGCACATCCGGCAGATGGCCTTGGCGTCCTCGTCCGCGGTGGTGGTCCACCGCTCTGGATCCCTGGTGCACTCGCCGAGCGGCAGGCCGTCGAGGCCCACCGGAGTGCCCGGCGCCTGCCGGTTGCCGTTCACGGGTGCCTTCATGTTCTGACTCCTTGTCCGAGCGTCGCAGTGGGGTGCGGCGCGATGGGAGCGAATGTATAGCAAGAACCGTAGCGATGCAACGGTTCAAAGAGAAGCGACCATCACGGAACCGCAGCGCTACTGGGGCGGCCTCGACGAGCGGATGACGTGGGCGCCGGACGAATCGCCTGTACGCATCTTCCGATGCGTGCAGCTCGACGAGGTTTTTAGACCGAAAATGCGAACGCTGCGAGACTTTCCGGGGTTGACGAGCAAGCCGTAGCGATGAGACAGTTTCAGCATGACTGCCACTGCGGCGGTGGCCTGCTGCAAAGGTCGCGACGAGCGGCCAATCCATAGCGTCGCGCAGGGTCTGGCTACCATGCGACGGTGCCACCCGAGGTGACTCCCACCATCACGCCGGAGGGTGAGGGCACCCCGACCGACGACCCGGTGGACCCGGGAATGGCGCGGGCGGGCGCGGCCGCCGCGGCCCGCAGACGCGAGCTCGACATCAGTCAGCGCAGCCTGGCCGCCGAGGGCATCATCAACGCCGGGGCCCTGATCGCCTTCGAGAAGGGCAGGAGCTGGCCCCGCGACCGCACGCGGGCCAAGCTCGAAGAGGTGCTGCGGTGGCCGCCGGGCACGATCAACCAGATCAGGAGCGGGGCAGGCGCGGGCACGCAGAGTTCGCCGGCCGCGCCCGCGAGGTCCGCCGACGGCGACGAGGGCTCGCTGATCGCTCAGGCGGTCGAGGCCGCGGTCAACACCCTCGGCTCGACGATCGACGCCCTGCCGCCCGCCGCAGGCCCGGACTTCACGCCGCGCGTCACCGCGATCCTGTCCGACCTGCGTCAGCTCGAAGCCGTGGCGGCGCGCGCCACCCGCATCGGCGGCGTCACCCCGGCTTTGATCAGGGCGTTGAGCATGGTCCGGCGACGCATGGACGAGCTGACCCTGTTGGCGGCGACGGCGCCTGCGGCGACCCTGGGCCAGCGTCTGTACGCCGCGCGGCGCAACGCGAACCTGACGATCGGTGAGACCGCCCAGGCGGCGGGCGTCACCGACGACGTCATCACCAAGCTCGAGTCGGAGCAGCCCGTTCCCGTCGCGGCCGCGGACGCCGTCGACACCCTGATCGGACAGCTCGACTGGCGATGATCGCGGGGCTCAGTGCCTGTCGCGACCGCGCTCGTCGTGCGCGGGGAAGTGCTCGGCGAGTGCCGCGGCGATCTCGATGAACTTGCGCCGGGTCGGGCCGGACATCTCCTTGGTTCCGTCGATCACGCCGCCCGGACGCAGATGCGGGTCGAACGGCACCTCGACCACGACCTGACCCTGGCCGGCGAACTGCTGAGCCAGGATGGCGCGGGTGCGCTTGTCGGCGTGCCCGTCCGAGTCGTTCAGCACGACCACCGTGCGGCGCAACAGGCTGGTCAGCCCACGATTGGCCAGCCAGTCCATGGTCTGGCCCGCCGCAGCCGCGCCGTCGACCCACGGTGAGGACACCACGACCAGCGCGTCGAGGTCCCGCAGCACCTCCTGGGTGACGGGGGTGTCCATCGTCGAGCTGCAGTCGACGATCGTGATCGAGAAGTAGCGGTCAAGTCGCGCGGTGGCCTCACGGTAGATGGCCGGGTCGAGGACTCGCCGCCGGGCCGGGCTGCCCTCGCCGGCCAGCACGAAGAGCCCTGCGGAATTGTTGCCGACGCGGCTGCGGACGTCGGCGAAGGTCTCGAGGTGCTGATCGCCTGCCAGCTCCCAGTACGAGCCGACCGCCTTGGGGTCGACGCGGCTGCCCAGCTTGCCGAACGCGGTGTCGGCGTCGATCGCGACGACGCGGTCCTCCTGCCGCAGCTCGGCGAACACCGACCCGATGCTTGCCGAGACGGTCGTCTTGCCGACGCCACCCTTGCCCATCACGCCGACCTTGTAGTGGCCGCGCAGCACCACCCGGATGCGGGATTCGAGCTCGGCCTGCCGGACCTCGTCAGGAGACTGGCCGGGATTGATCAACCCGAAGCTGAGCTTGTACACGGCGCGGCGCCAGCCCCTGGCCGGGGCGATGCGACGACTGGGTACCAGGTCGTCGGCCCTGATCCGGTCGGCGTAGGAGCCCGTCGGCGGGGGCGGAACGGCGCGCGGGTCCTGGCCGTAGGGCTGGCCTTGCCACCCGGCGTACTGGGGCTGCTGCTGGGGCGGGTTCGGACGCGGCGCTCTGCCCTGCTGCCACGGGGGCGGCGGCTGGTTCGGCGGCGGCTGATTTGGCGGTGATGGCGATCCCCACTGCTGAGGCGGCATCGGACCGAGCGCCGGGAACGAACCAGTATCGCGGGGAGTGCCCGGCGGAGGTCCGAAGCGGTGCGGGGGTCGCGGGGGCGGCGGCGGGGGTGTGGGCTCCGGTTCGGGAGCCGGCTCCGGCGCGGCGGCGGGCGCGGGGTAGTCGACCGGCGGTCGGCTGGGCAGTGGCATCGTCGCCGAGGGGGACGGCGTCGGCTCTGCGGCCGGGAACGTCGGTTCGGCAGGTGTGGGCGGGTCGGGTTCGTAGTCCGATTCCTCGGGTCCGGTCCAGCCGAGATCCTTGCGCAGGGCGTCGTCGCGATCACTCACGGCACCAGGGCTCCTTCCCATTGACCACACGACGCGCCATCCGGCATTCACTCCAGTATCAACCACCCGGGCCGGTTGCCACCGTGGCATCGGACACCCCCGCCGCCCCGGCGACGGGCAGCAAACGGATGTTGCACAGCCGCAAATTGATGGCATGCTGCGGTCGGCGGGCAGGCGCCCGACCCGACGGGCCGCCCGCGCGTGGCACCGTCGGGATCACGGCAAGGCGCTCGGACCGGGCCGGTAGGTGGCAGCAATCGATGCCGTAAGCGCAGATCGACCTAGTAACCGGGCGGCTGCACCCTCGGCGTCGCCGCCGGAAATTGGTGCGCCGGGGGTCATGAAACCGCTGGTACCCTCGTACCCGGTGGAGGGCCGGAAACGGCTCGGCTGATCGGCCGGTGTTCGGGCCGCCCGCAAATCGCGGCTCCGGGCAGGCAAAGGTCTCGCCGACGCCGCGGCTACCGTGAGGCCGGGCGTACGAGGAGGGGGTTTCGACATGTCCAGCATGTCCAACGGTGGACGCGGCACCACGCACGTCGACGACGTCGTGGCCGTCGAGGTCACCATCGACGGCATGCTGGTCATCGCCGACCGGCTGCACATGACGGACTTCCCGCCGGCGCTTGGCATCCGCCCCAACATCCCCCAGCTCGAACTGCGTGACATCGTCTGGGACCAGGTCGCCCGTGACCTCACCGCGCAGGGCGTCCTCGACGTCTTCGGGGCGCCCCATCCCGAGGTCGCCGTCATGGTGGACACCCTGAGTCGCGCTGACCGGACGCTCGAAGGCCGCTGGTGGCGCCGCGACCTCGGCGGCAAGATGGTGCGCTTCGCCATCTGCCGCAAGGGCGAACGCCACGTCATCGCGGCGCGTGACGGCGACATGATCGTCCTGCAACGCGTGGCGCCGCAGGTCGGGTTGGCGGGCATGGTGAATGCCGTGCTCGGGTCGGCCACCGCCGCCGACGTCGAACCGCTCACCGGCGTCGCCAGCAGGCTCGGCCAGTCGACCACTGCCAACCAACTGGCGCAGTTCGGCATCGATCCGCCGTCGGCGCGGCTCTACGCCGAGATCACCGCCGCGCCGAGCAGCTGGGTCGAGATCACGGCCAACGAGCGCCATTCGGGCGGGACCTTCACGCAGGCCGAGGTCGCTGCGGGCGTGCTCGACTCCCGGCAGGGCCGCATCGTGTCGCTGCCGCGCCGCGTCAACGGCGAGTTGTACGGCAGCTTTCTGCCCGGCACCGTCGAGAACCTGCAGCGTGCGCTCGACGGTCTGATGGAATTCCTCCCGTCGAAGACCTGGTTCGACGAGAAGCCCGTTGAGTTCGACGCCAATCACCCGGACTGAGAAAGGCCATCTCCTGATGGACGACACTCCGCCGCGCGACCACGACGACGAGTTCGTCGGGTACGAAGCGGACACCGACACGCTCGAGGAGCCCGTCGGTCCGACCTTCACCGTGACGAATCCGCCTGGCACGGTGACAGTTTCGACGTTCATGGACGGACGCGTCCGAGAGGTCGAGCTGGCGGCGCAGGCAGCGTCGATGACGGAGACGGACCTGGCGGACGAGATCGTGGTGATCGCGAAACTCGCCACGCAGGATGCCAGGGCGGCGCAGTACGAGTACGTGCTCGACGACATGCGCAGCCAGGGGCACGACGAGGTGGCTACCCGCGACTTCCTCGCCAGGGACCTCGACCTGCCGTCGCCCGAGGATGCCAGTGCGGCTCGTGCGCGGGTCTTCGCGATGCGGTACGCAGGTGACCATGACTGACCAACTTGCCGCGCTGTTCGGCAGCGCCGTCGGCATGCTGCCCACCGCGCCCGCCCGCTCGCTGCAGATGTTCACCGAGATCACCACGATCGACGAGTCGGCCTGCGACGCCTGGGTCGGCCGCATCCGCTGCGGTGACAACGACCGGGCGACGCTCTTCCGTGCCTGGTACTCGCGGGGGAACTTCGGTCAGCTCGCGGGTGCCGCCGAGCTCTCGATGAACAGCCTCGAGGCGCGCATCGAGATCGGAGGCGAGTTCGGCAACATCACCTATCCCGTGAATTCACCGCTGTCGATCACGTTGGGCTTCGCCGTGCACGAGGCCGCCGTCGGCAACTACGCCGATGCGATGGAGGCGCTCGAGAGCGTGCAGGCAAGCGGCGCCGAACACCTGGTGGCGTGGGCCAAGGCCGTCGTCTACGGCGCAGCGGAGCGGTGGACCGACGTCATCGACGAGGTGCGCGGCGCGAACGCGTGGCCCGACAAGTTCCTCGGGGCGGCCGCGGGCGTCGCGCACGGGGTCGCCGCGGCCAATCTCGGACTGTTCAACGAGGCCGAGCGGCGGTTGACCGAGGCCAACGCCTCGCCGGCGGGAGAGGCATGCGGCCTGTCCATCGCCTGGTATCTGGCGATGACACGGCGCGGTCTCGGCAACGAGGACTCGGCGATCGTCCTGCTCGAGTGGCTGCAAGCAACCCACCCGGAGCCGAAGGTGACTGCGGCACTGCGGGATCCGAGCCACCGGCTGGCCACCACGACGGCCGAGAAGATCGCCGCGCGCAAGGATCCGTGGGATCCCGCGAGTGTCGAGGCCGACAACTCGGGCCGCGAGCGACTGCTGGAAGAGGCACAGGCCGAACTGGACCGCCAGATCGGCCTGAGCCGCGTCAAGGAGCAGATCGAAAGGTACCGGGCCGCAACGCAAATGGCCAAGGTTCGGGCCGCCCGCGGGATGAAGGTCGCCCAGCAGTCCAAGCACATCATCTTCACCGGGCCGCCCGGTACCGGCAAGACCACGATCGCCCGCGTGGTGGCCAACATCCTCGCGGGCCTCGGGGTGATCGCCGAGCCGAAGTTGGTCGAGACGTCGCGCAAGGACTTCGTCGCGGAATACGAAGGCCAGTCGTCGGTGAAGACCTCGCGCACCATCGACCGCGCGGTAGGCGGCGTGCTGTTCATCGACGAGGCCTACACCCTGGTGCAGGAGCGCGACGGGCGGGCCGACCCGTTCGGCACCGAGGCGCTGGACACCCTGCTGGCGCGGATGGAGAACGACCGCGACCGCCTGGTGGTGATCATCGCGGGGTACAGCGCCGACATCGACCGCCTGTTGGAAAGCAACGACGGCCTCCGGTCCCGGTTCTCCACCAGGGTGGAGTTCGATTCGTACGGGCCCGACGAGATCGTCGACATCGCCAAAGTGCTTGCCGAGAGCAATGATTCGTCGCTCAGCGAGGAGGCGGCCAAGCGCGTGCTCGACGCGGCCACCCTGCTCAGCCGGCGCTCGCTGGGCGGCAAACCGGCCCTCGACATCGCGGGCAACGGGCGCTACGCCCGCCAACTGGTCGAGGCAGGCGAGCAGGCCCGCGACATGCGACTGGCCCGTTCGGTCGACTTCGAGAGCCTGGACGTGGCCCAGCTCAGCGAGATCAACGGCGACGACATGGCAGGGGCGATCGACGCCGTGCACGCGCGACTGAACATCGGCGACTGACGGATGGCAGGCTTCCGGCTCACCACCAAGGTCCAGGTCAGCGGCTGGCGGTTCCTGCTGCGCAGGGTCGAGCATGCGATCGTGCGCCGCGACACCAGGATGTTCGACGACCCACTCCAGTTCTACAGTCGCGCAGTATCTCTCGGCATCGTCATCGCCGTGCTCATCTGCCTCGGCGCGGCCCTTCTGGCGTACTTCAAACCACTCGGCAAGCGCGGCGGTGACACGCTGCTGGTGGACCGCAGCACCAACCAGCTCTACGTCGTGATGCCGAACAGCGGTCAGCTGCGGCCCGTGTACAACCTGACCTCGGCCCGCCTTGTGCTCGGCAACGCGGGCATGCCGAACGCGGTGAAGTCCGAGGAGCTCGACCGCATGCCAAAGGGTCAGCCGATCGGGATTCCAGGGGCGCCCTACGCCACACCCGTTGCGCGCGTGCCGGAGTCGACGTGGACGTTGTGCGACACCGTGACCAAACCCGAGAGCGTCGCACCGACGGTCGCGACGTCGGTGATCGTCCTTCCGCTCAGCACCGACTCCTCCGTCGGGCCGATGACGCCGGGTCAGGCCATGCTGGTGTCGTTCCAGGACAGGGACTGGCTGGTGACCGACACCGGCAGGCACGCCATCGACCTGTCCGACCGCGCGGTGACGTCGGCCGTCGGCATCCCGGTGACCGCGAGGTCGACGCCCATCTCGGAGGGCCTCTACAACGCGCTGCCCAACGCGGGGCCGTGGATCCTGCCGCAGATCCCCGCCGGCGGTGCACCCAATACCCTCGGGCTGCCCGCGAATCTGGTCATCGGCTCGGTCTTCCAGACGGTCACCGACTCGGGCTCGCAGCAGTACGTGGTGCTGCCCGACGGGGTGGCCAAGGTCAACGACACCACCGCGGCGGCTCTGCGCGCCTCGAACTCCTACGGACTGATCGCGCCACCGTCGGTCGAGTCCAGCATCGTCGCCAAGATCACCGAACAGGTCTTCACCTCACCGCTTCCGGACACCCCGCTGAACGTGCTGCTGCGCGAGGACTCGCCGACGCTGTGCTGGTCGTGGGAGCGCGAACCGGGCGATCAGTCGCCAAAGACGTCGGTCGTGACGGGCAGGCACCTGCCGATCGCCGCCGCGTCGATGAACACCGGCATCAACCAGATCGGTGGCGACTCGACGGTGTACATCGCAGGCGGACAGTACATTCGGCTGCAGTCGCCCGACCCGCGGTATGGCGAGAGCCTGTATTACGTCGACCCCCAGGGGGTCCGGTACGGCATTCCGAACCAGGACACCGCGACCAGGTTGGGGCTGTCCGCACCGGCGACAGCGCCGTGGCAGGTGGTGAGCCTCCTGGTCGACGGGCCCGTGCTGTCGAAGGAGGCGGCGCTGCTCGAGCACGACACCCTGCCGCCGGACCCTGATCCGAGGAAGGTTCCCGACGGCAACCAACCCGCGTTGGCGGGGGCGGGAGGCGGTTCGTGACGACGCGGAAGTTCACTCCGATCATCAAGCGGGGTCCGCGATTGACGCCCGGCGAGATCAACGTGACACCCCCTGACGACCTCGGCGTCGAGATTCCCGCCTCGGGCGTCCAGAAGATCCTGCCGTACGTGATGGGCGGCGGCATGCTCGGCATGATCGCGATCATGATCTTCACCGGCATCCGCCAGCTGTCCCCGTACATGCTGATGATGCCGCTGATGATGGTGATGGGCACCGTCGGCTTCATGGCGGGCGGCGGTCCCGGCGGCAAGAAGGTTCCCGAGATCAACGCCGACCGCAAGGAATACCTGCGGTACCTCGCCGGACTCCGGACCCGCGTGACGTCCTCGGCGGCTGCGCAGGTCGCGTTCTACAACTACCACGCGCCGCATCCCGACGACCTCCTGTCGATCATCGGGAGCAACCGGCAGTGGTCACGCGCCTCGAACGCGGACTTCTACGCGGCGACCCGCATCGGCACCGGATCCGAGGCCGCCGTCGACCGACTGTTGAAGCCCAACGTCGGCGGCGAGCTCGCGGGGCCGCAGGCCGCGCCGCAGCCACACCTCGAGCCGGTCAGCCACATGTGGGTGACCAAGTTCCTGCGCACCCACGGCCTCATCCACGACTGCCCGAAACTCGTTCAGCTGCGCACGTTTCCGACGATCGCCGTCGGAGGCGACCCCGCGGGCGCGGCCGGTCTGCTGACCGCGATGATCTGTCACCTCGCGGTGTTCCATCCGCCGGACCTGCTGCAGATCCGCGTGCTGACCGACAATCCGGAGGATCCCGACTGGGCGTGGCTGAAGTGGCTGCCGCACGTGCAGCACCAGACCGATACCGACGCAGCCGGCGCGACGCGGCTGGTCTTCACCCGTCCGGATGGACTCTCGGACCTCACCGCGCGAGGACCGCATACCGCGGACTCGGCGCCCAGCGGGCCCTACGTCGTCGTCGTCGATCTGACGGGCGGCCGGGCCGGCTTCCCGGTCGACGGGCGGGCCGGGGTCACCGTGATCACGCTCGGCAACCACCGTTCGGCCTACCGCATCAAGGTGACGCCGGAGGGCACCGCAGAGGATCGCCTGCCGAACTCGAACTTCCGTCTGGTGGCCAGTGATTCGGACCGGATGACACCGGGGCAGGCGGGGCGCATCGCCCGCAAGCTCGCAGGCTGGTCGATCACCGGCACGATCATCGACAAGAGCACCAGGGTGCAGAAGAAGGTCGCGACGGAGTGGCATCAGCTGGTCGGCGCGCAGACGGTCGAGGAAGTGACGCCCAGCCGTTGGCGGATGTTCACCGACCTGGATCGCGACCGGCTGCGCATCCCGTTCGGCCACGAGCTGAAGACGGGTGAGATCCAGTACCTCGACATCAAGGAGGGCGCCGAGTTCGGCGCGGGCCCGCACGGCATGCTCATCGGCACCACCGGCTCCGGCAAGTCGGAATTCCTTCGCACGCTGATTCTTTCGCTGGCAGCGACGCACCATCCGGATCAGGTCAATCTGCTGCTGACCGACTTCAAGGGCGGCTCCACGTTCCTCGGCATGGAGAAGCTGCCGCACACGGCCGCGGTCGTGACGAACATGGAGGAGGAGGCCGAGCTCGTCAGCCGCATGGGCGAGGTGCTCTCGGGTGAACTGGACCGTCGCCAGTCGATCCTGCGGCAGGCAGGCATCCAGGTCGGCGCAGCGGGGGCCCTGTCGGGTGTCGCCGAGTACGAGAAGCATCGTGAGCGCGGAGCCGACCTGCCGCCGCTGCCAACGCTCTTCGTCGTCGTCGACGAGTTCGCGGAACTCTTGCAGAACCACCCGGACTTCATCGCGCTGTTCGACAGGATCTGTCGCGTCGGCCGGTCGCTGCGGGTGCACCTGCTGCTCGCGACGCAGTCGTTGAATACCGGTGGCGTCCGAATCGACAAGCTCGAGCCCAACCTGACGTACCGTATCGCGCTGCGGACCACCAGCTCCGCGGAGTCCAAGGCCGTGATCGGAACGCCTGAGGCGCAATACATCACGAACAAGGAGAGCGGCGTCGGCTTCCTCCGGGTCGGCATGGAGGACCCGGTGAAGTTCCACAGTGTGTTCACGGGCACGAACTACGTGCCGACGCCCGTGGACGCCGACCTGGGTGACCACACCCCGAAGCACGCGGCGCCCAGTCCGGTGCGCATCCGCGCCTTCACGGCGGCGCCGATCGCAGAGGCGGTGACGTAGCGATGAGCATCGAACCCGAGCAGCGGGTGCTTCGCGAGGTGGTGCTTGGCCAGCTCGGCACCGGCGAGATGCGCGCCTATCGAATGTGGTTGCCGCCGTTGACCGATCCCACTCCGGTCAACGAACTCGTGGCGCGTGACCGGCGTCAGCCACTGCGCTTCGGCCTCGGCATCATGGACGAACCGAGGCGGCACCGCCAGGAGGTCTGGGGCATCGACGTCTCGGCGGCGGGCGGCAACATCGCGATCGGCGGTGCGCCGCAGACCGGCAAGTCGATGTTCCTGCAGACGCTGGTGCTGTCGGCATCGGCGACACACACCCCGCGGCAGATCCAGTTCTACTGCGTCGACATGGGTGGAGGCGGTCTGATGTACCTGGAGGACCTGCCGCACGTCGGTGGTGTCGCCACCCGCTCGGAGCCCGACCGGGTGAACCGTGTCGTCGCCGAGATGAAAGCCGTTCTGCGCCAACGTGAGGCGACGTTCAAGCAGTACCGCGTCGGATCGATCGCGGCGTACCGGCAGATGCGTGACGACCCGACGCACCCGGCGTCGGCCGATCCGTTCGGCGACGTGTTCCTGATCATCGACGGCTGGCCCGCGTTCGTGGCGGAGTTCCCCGAGCTCGAGGCCGTCGTGCAGGACCTGGCGGGGCAGGGGCTGGCCTACGGCGTCCACACCATCATCTCGACGCCTCGGTGGACCGAGCTCAAGTCGCGCGTCCGCGACTACCTGGGCACCAAGGTGGAGTTCCGGCTCGGCGACGTCAACGAGACGCAGGTCGACCGGATGACCAGGGACATCCCGGCCAACCGCCCCGGCAGGGCCATCTCGCTGGAGAAGCACCACCTGATGATCGGCGTGCCCAGGTTGGACGGCGTGCACGGCGCCGACGACATCGTCGCGGCGATCTCGGCGGCCGTCGAGCACATCGCCTCGCTGCACACCGATCAGGCGCCCCAGGTCCGCGTGCTGCCCGAACGCGTCTACCTCCACGAGCTCGACCCGAACCCGCCGGGACCGGAGAGCGACTACCGCACCAGGTGGACGGTGCCGCTCGGCGTGCGCGAATCGGACCTCTCGGTCGCGTACACGCCGATGCACACGACGCCACACCTCTTGATCTTCGGTGCGCCCAAGTCCGGCAAGACGCGCATCGCGCACGCGGTGGCGTCGGCGATCTGTGCGCGCAATGATCCGTCCGAGGTGCGGTTCATGCTGGCCGACTACCGGTCGGGTCTGCTGGACGCGGTGCCGCAAAGCCATCTGCTCGCCGCAGGCGCCGTCAACCGCAACAACGCCAACCTCGAAGAGGCCATCAAGGCGCTGGCGATCAACTTGAAGAAGCGGTTGCCGACGCCGGATCTGACCACTGCCCAGCTACGCTCGCGATCCTGGTGGAGCGGGCCAGACATCGTGCTTCTCGTCGACGATTGGCACATGATCGTGGCGGCGAGCGGCATGATCTCGCCGATGGCGCCGCTGGCTCCGCTGCTTCCGGCGGCCGCGGACATCGGGCTGCACATCATCGTGACGTGCCAGATGAGCCAGGCGCACCGCGCGACGATGGACAAATTCGTCGGCGCCGCATTCGGTGCGGGTTCGCCGACGATCTTCCTGTCAGGGGAGAAGGCCGAGTTCCCGACGAGCGAGTTCAAACTGAAGCGCCGACCTCCTGGCCAGGCACTTCTCGTCTCTCCGGACGGCAAGGAAGTCATTCAGGCGGCCTACGTCGATCCACCGGAAGAAGAAGTGTTCGCACCACCTCAGAGCGCCCGGTAATATTTAGTTCAGTAATTCAGCAACACGGCTGGCAACTCGCCAGCAAAGGAATCGCCGTGCGATTCCACGGGGGAGCAAGCTACCGCTCCATGCGGGCCATCGGTCCGCTGTGCAGTGTCATCGAAATGTATGAGGAGTATTCGCAAATGCAGCCACTGGAGCACAACCCGGGTGCAGTGGGAATCGGCTCGGAGGTCGTCGCAAACGGCGTTCGCGGGCTGGCAACCGGTACGGCGGCAGGTGCCGAGGTCAGCGCACTTGCGCCCGCCGGTGCCGAGGAAGTTTCCGTGCAGGCGGCGCTGGCGTTCGCTACCGAGGGCGTCCAGGCCCTGGCCATCAATGCACTCGCTCAAGAAGAACTGTCGCGTGCGGGTGCGGCATATGTCGAGGCGTCGGGTGTGTACACCGCGGTCGACGAATCCGGCGCGGCGACCCTGTCGTAATAACAACCAGACGAATAACGAATACAGATCTGAGTCCAGCAAACTATGTCCGCCGTTCCCGCAATGTTGGCGATGTTCTACGGAGCATTGCCACCCGAGGTGAACACGGCGCGACTGATGGCCGGCGCGGGCATCGAGCCGATGTACCAGGCGGCGGCAGGCTGGGAGGCGCTGGCGATCTCGCTGGAGACCCAGGCCGAGGAGTTGGCAGCCAGTCTGGTGGCGCTGCAGGGCACATGGCAGGGCTCGGGCAGCGAGCGGGCGGTGCAGTCGACCACGCCGATGGTGGCCTGGCTGCGGTCGACCGCGCTGCAGGCGCAGAAGCGGGCGATGCAGGCCATCGCGCAGGCGACGGCGTACACCACCGCGATGGTGACCACCCCGCCACTGCCGGAGATCGAGATGAACCACGTCACCCACGCGACGCTGGAGGCCACGAACTTCCTCGGCGTCAACGCGGTGCCGATCGGCGTCAACGAATCCGACTACTTCATTCGCATGTGGAACCAGGCCGCGGGCGCCATGGAGGGCTACCAGGCGGAGACGACGTTGAACACCGTGTTCGAGCCCATCCCGCCCATGACGCCGATCGTCATGCCCGGCGTCGGTGAGAGCACGATGGCCACCGCCGTCGCGCAGAATGCGGCTCTGCTTCCCGGATCGCTCATGCGCGAGGCAGCGTTCGCGCACACCACCGCCGACGGTCAGCTGCAATCCGTCGCACTGAAGTCGGGAAACCTCGCCAGCGACGGCAACATGGCCGCCCAACGAGCCGAGGGCCAGGCGCAGAACGCGCAGAACACCGGCCAGCAGTCAGGCCAGCAGAGCCAGGTCATGCAGCAGGGCACCCAGATGGCGACTCAGATGGTGTCGCAAGGCGTTTCGATGATCCAACAGCTGCCGCAGCAAGCGATGCAGCCGATGCAACAGCTGACCCAGCCGCTGCAGCAGATGACCCAGATCTTCAGTCAGGTGGGCAGCAGCTTCGGCACGGACAAGGCGCAGGTCGGCCTGATCGGCGCCAACCCCATCTCGGCGCATCCGCTCGCGGGCGGGACCGGCGCCAGCTCCGGTGCGGGTCTGGTCCGCGCGGCGTCGTTGCCCGGGCTCGGCGGGACGTCGGCCAGGAGCGCGCTGATGTCCGAGCTGGTCGGCCCGTCGACACCACCCGCGTCGGCGCCCGGTGCGGCAGCGGGCGCGGGCGCACCCGGGCTCGCGCCGGTGGGCAGCGGTTCGGGCTCCGGCGGCCCGATGGGCCACATGGCCGAGCGGGGCAAGAGCGGCGGGACCAGGCAGGGCCTGAAGGTACCGACGCCACTGCCGCTCGACGACGAGGACGACGACGACTGGTAGCGGTCGACACACAGACTTTCCGGCCAGAGGGGGCTGGAAGACTCGCCACAACCTTGGTGAGGACACAGGAGAGAGAAAAAGGTAAACAGCGATGCCACAGATGAATACCGATGCCGCTGTCCTCGCCAAAGAGGCCAGCAACTTCGAACGCATCTCCGATGAACTGAAGCAGGTCATTGCGGCGGTCGACATGACCGCCAACACGTTGAAGGCCCAGTGGACGGGCCAGGCCGGCATGGCGGCGCAGGCAGCGCTGCAGCGCTTCGACGCCGCCGCGGCCACCCAGATCCAGGAACTGAACGACATCTCGACGAACATCCACACCTCGGGTGCGCAGTACACGTCGACCGATGACGATCAGGCCGGAAACCTCGCCCACCTGATGCAGTTCTAACTGCCCACCAACGGAAACGGAGAATTGAAATGACCGAACAGACATGGAATTTCGCGGGAATCGAAGGCGGCTCGGGCGAGATCATGGGCGCCGTGGGCCAGACCGCGGGCCTGCTCGACGAGGGCAAGGCCTCGCTCGCGGCGCTCGCCGCGGTGTGGGGTGGCACCGGCTCGGAGGCCTACCAAGCCGTGCAGACGAAGTGGGACCAGACCTCCACCGAGCTCAACGCGGCGTTGCAGAACCTCGCGCAGACCGTCAGCGAGTCGGGTCAGACGATGGCACAGACCGAAGCCGGCGTGACCGGGATGTTCACCTAGCATCACGCCACACGCGGTGGGCGGAGCGGATTCGCCCGTGCCCGCCCACCGCGTAAGCGCCTGTGGCGCAACAATACTGTGAAAGTTGAGAGGTAACTCATGTCGGCCGACTATGACCGGCTCTTCCACTCCTCGGAGGCGGCTGCGCCCGACGAGGAGACCGCCACCGTCGACCGTGATGCGAAGGCGTCGCCCGCGTCGCCCAGCCCGAGCACCCCGGGGCGTGGCGACACCCAGGCCGGGCCGTTGCCCGTCACGCCGTCGCAGACCCAGGCTGCCGCCGCTCCGGCTCCGCCCGCCCGCGCGACCGAGGTGACCATGCAGATGGCGCCGACGAAGGCCGGTACCCAGCGGATGCCGAACGGCATGATGCGTGCTCCGCAGGCGGCCAATCCGACAGGCGCGCGTTACGAACAGAGGCCCGCCGCGCAGTCGCGACCAGCTGCCGCGCCCGTGCCGTCACCCCAGCACTACGCCGAGACCCAGGGTGAGAACCGGCCCGCCGTGTGGACGGGTCAGCAGCTCGCCGCGCAGCCGGCCCCCACGTCGGCGGCGACGATGGGCAACCACCGCGCCATCGATGCGCTGTCCCACGTCGGTGTCCGCTCCGCGGTGAAGATGCCGTCGCAGCGTGGCTGGCGGCACCTGATCTACCTGTTGACGCGGATCAACCTCGGACTGTCGCCCGACGAGCTCTACGAGATGGATCTGCACGCTCGGATCCGCCGAAATGCGCGCGACTCCTATCAGATTGGCATCTTCGGGCTCAAGGGCGGCGTCGGCAAGACGGCCGTCACCGTCGCCCTGGGATCGTCTCTGAGCAAGATCCGCGGCGACCGCATCCTTGCCGTCGACGCCGACCCCGACGGCGGCAACCTGGCCGACCGGGCCGGGCGGCAGTCCGCGGCGACGGTCGCAGACTTGTTGTCGGACAAGGAATTGTCCCGTTACAACGACATCCGCGCGTACACCAGCATGAACGGCGCCAACCTCGAGGTGCTGTCGTCCGAGGAGTACAGCGGCGCGCGCCGCGAGTTCAACGACGAGGACTGGAAGGGCGCCGTCGGCATCGTGTCGCGGTACTACAACCTGGTGCTCGCCGACTGCGGCGCCGGTCTGTTCCAGCCCGCATCGCGCGGTGTGCTGTCCACAGTGTCCGGTCTGGTGATCGTCGCCAGCGCATCGATCGACGGCGCCAGACAGGCCGCGGTGACGATGGACTGGTTGCGGCAGAACGGGTATCAGGATCTGCTCGGCCGGTCGTGCGTGGTGATCAACCACGTGGTCCCCGGCAAGCCGAACATCGACGTCGAGGATCTGGTCGCGCAGTTCGAACGGCACGTCGCACCCGGCCGAGTCGTCGTGCTGCCCTACGACAAGCACATCGCCGCGGGCACCGAGATCCAGCTCGACCTCCTGGGTCCGCAGTTCCGCCGACGGGTCACCGAACTCGCAGCGGCGTTGTCCGACGACTTCGACCGGCTCGAGCGTCGTTGACCACCACGGCCGCCGCACCCAGCTCGTCGGGCGTCACGCCCGGCAGGCCGTCGACGACCCGTGTCACGATTCTCACGGGCCGGCGGATGACCGATCTGGTGCTGCCCGCGGCCGCGCCGGTCGAGAACTACATCGACGAGACCGTCACGGTGCTCGCGGAACTGCTCGAGGACACGCCCGCTGACGTGCTGGCGGGCTTCGACTTCAAGGCGCAGGGCGAGTGGGCGTTCGCGCGACCCGGCGCCCCGCCCCTGAAGGCCGCCGAGTCCCTCGACGACGCCGGCGTGGTGGACGGTGCGCTGCTCACTCTCGTCTCGGTGAGCCGCACCGAACGCTATCGTCCCCTCGTCGAGGACGTCATCGACGCCATCGCCGTGCTCGACGAGTCGCCGGAGTTCGACCGCACCGCGCTGAATCGGTTCGTCGGACTTGCCATTCCGATCGTCGCGACCGCCGTCGCCGCGATGTCGGTGCTGAGCTGGGTGCAGACGGGTCACAGCTGGTGGTGGACCCTGGCACTCGGCCTGCTGGGTGTCGGGGTGCTCGTCGGCAGTGCGGTGGCGCGCAACCGGTACGCCAACACCAGCACGGCCGAGAGCCTGCTGGTCGCCTCGCTCGCGCCGCTGGCTTGTGCCGCCGCGCTGGCGGTTCCGCTTCCCGCGGGCGTGTCCGGACTGGGTGCGCCGAACCTCGCGGGAGCGGCGGCCGTCGTGCTGCTGATCGTGCTGGCCACCCGGGGCGGACCGCACAAACGCGCCGAGGTGGCGTCGTTCCTGGCCGTGGTGGCGGTTGCGGTGACCGCGGCCGCCGTGGCCTATGGCTACGGCTGGCAGGACTGGGTTCCGGCGGGCGCCATCGCGTTCGGGATGATCGTCGTCACCAACGCCGCCAAGCTGACGGTGGCCGTCGCGCGCATCGCCCTGCCGCCGATCCCGGCGCCGGGCGAGACGGTCGCCAACGACGAACTCCTGGACCCGATTTCGACCACCGAGGCCTCCGACGAGGAGTCGCCCACGTGGCAGGCGATCATCGCGTCGGTGCCGGAATCCGCCGCTCGACTAACCGAGCGTAGCCATCTGGCCAAGCAACTCCTGGTGGGCTTCCTGTCGGCGGGCGCACTTGCGCTCGCGGCCGGCGCGATCGCCGTCGTGGTGCAGGGCCACTTCTTCGTCCACAGCCTGATCGTGGCGGGCCTGGTGACGGTCGTCTGCGGGTTCCGCTCCCGGCTGTACGCCGAGAGGTGGTGCGCCTGGGCGCTTCTCGCCGCGACGATCGTCATCCCGACGGGCGTGATGATCCGCCTGTGCCTGTGGTACCCGAGCACCGCATGGTTGGTGTTGGCCATCTACCTGGCGGGCGTCGTCATCGCACTCATCGTGGTGGGCGCCACCGACGGCGTGCGCCGGGTGTCTCCGGTGACCAAGCGGATCCTGGAACTGGTCGACGGCGCCGCCATCGCGGCGGTGATCCCGCTACTGCTGTGGATCGCCGGCGTGTACGACGTGCTGCGGAACATTCGATTCTGACGGGGGTGAGGTGAATGGGCACGGGTGCTGGTAGTCAACCGCCGCTGAAGGTCGACCCGGAACAGCTGGCGAAGCTGGGAGGCCAATTGCTGTCGGCGGCAGGGGACATCCCGGCCGCTCCGCCGCCCTTCACCGTCACGGGCACGGACGCCATCAGCCAGGCGATCGCGGAGAAGCTCCCAGGTCTCGAGGGACCGATTCAGGATGCGCTGCCACAGCTCAAGGGCGATGCGTCGACCACGGCGTCGAATGTGGTCACCGCCGCCGGTCGGTACGCCAGCACCGACGCTCAGCTCGCCTCGAATTACGAACAACACCAGTTTGATTCGGCGGCCAGGGCAGGTGGCTCCATGGGTGGGGCCACCTCCGCCGCCTCCGGTGGCGGTGACGCGATGGGCCAGATGGGCCAGATGATGAGCATGCCGATGCAGATGGCGAGCCAAGCCGCGCAGCTGCCGTCGCAGATCATGCAGGCCGCGTCGGCACTGCCGCAGAGCGTGATGCAGGGCGTGCAGCAGATCGGTCAGATGACCGGTGGGCTCGGTCATGCGGGCGGCGGGTCGGAGAAGTCCGTCGAGGACCATGCCGGGCCGCCCGCTGATCCTCGCGACGACGAGAAGGCGAAGCACGAGGCGGCGGGTGGCGACGCCAAGGCCGAGCGCGCGCCCGAGCCCGCACCGAAGCTGACGCCCCTCGCGCCGAACGCGCCCCGCCACGCGGCTCACGATCCCCGGATCGACCTGTGACCGGTCCGGCGCTCAAGGTCGATCCGAAGGAGCTGCAGAAGGCGGGCTCGGCATTCGGTCAGGCGGCCGCCGGATTGGCGGGGCTAGGTGCGGGTGCCCCGTTGAGCAGTGCTGCTGCGGGCGTGCCACAGTTGGCGACGGCGTCCGCGTGTCACGCCGCGGAAGAGTCGTTGACAACCCAACTCGACGCGCTCACGGGCGCCGCTCGGACGTTCGGCGAGAACCTGGGGTCGGCGGCCGACCAATATCTCGGGCGGGACGCGGCAGCGGCCGGCGCGCTCCAGGACGTCCAGTTCCCGAAATGAGCTGTCCCGCAACCTAGACGGCGGCGTCGGCGCTGAGGGCGTCCGACATGAGCACGCTCAGGTGCTGCCAGTACACCCAGTCGGCGATCGCATCTCGCTGCGCCGCGGCGTCGGCGGCGGTGTGCGCCTTGTGCAGCGCGAGCTCCTGGGCGTGATCGGCGTAGGTGACGAACGCCTCGAGGTGGGTGATGCCTCGATCGGGTGAGGTGCTCATCAACGGCTTGGTGAGCTCGAACCACAGAGCCCCCGAGCGGTCTTCGGGTGGAGTGGCATCCGCTGGCGCGGGTGGAAGCTGATCCTGAAGCGCGCCGTCCGCGATCGCGGCGAGCTGCTTCGCGGCGTCCGGAGCGATGACCGCGAGGCGCGTGCGGCCCTCCATCTTGCCGCTCTCGGGAATGTCCTCGCGCTGGAGGATGACCTTGGGGACGCCGGGGTCGAAGCTGGCGAACTGTTCGGCGGTCGCAATGACGGCTCGCAGCTTCTGACTGTGCGCCTGAGCCCAACCCTGAAGCGCCAGAATGGGATACGTGGCCCACTTGGCGCGTTCTGCGGGTGCGATGGTCTCGTCGGCGGAGGCCATCGTGACTTGTGGCGGAAGCTCGACGCCGTCCGGGATGTAGGCGAGGCCGAAGCTGTTGGCGACGACGATCGACCCGTCGGCGGCGAGTCCGGTGACCCAGAAGAAGCCGAACTGCGGGGCGCCCATGTTGAGCGCGGCGGCGATCCGGCGCGCCTGAATCAGGGCTGCGCTGCCGTTTCCCCGTTGACGCTGCAGTGCGCCCGCGGCGGCGGCCGAGAGTGCGGCATCGCGTTCCATCCGCGTCGCCGACACCGGGACGGGTGCCAGGCCGGCGGCGGCCGGGTCGGCCTTCGCGGTCGAGGCGGGATTGACGCCCGGGCCGGTGCTCGACGTGGCGGCCGGCTGCGACGCGGCGGTGCCGCCAGGAGGCGGTCCTGCCGGGGGAGGCGTGACGGGCGGACCGAGCGGCATCGGCGGTGGCATGGGGGTGCCGGAACTCGGTGCGGAGAAGGAACTTCCGGATGGGACTCCGCCAGCGGCGCCGCCGCCGACGCCGCCGCCGACGCCGGTGCCCGGTGCGGCGCCCGTCGATCCGGCGGTGTGCTGGATGGGTGCGGCCGCGGCGGGATCGGTTGTCGGGAGTGGTGTGCTCGGCGGGGCCGTGGCGGAGGCCGGTGCCAGGGTCGGTTGCGGGCTGGCGCTCTGTGCGGAGGCCAGGCCCTGGGCGAATTGGTCGGCGGGGGCGCTTCCTGCGCTCGCGTCTACTGCTTTCGCTTGTGCTGCATCGGTTTTGGGCTGTGGCGTCTGTGGCTGCGACGGCGTGTTGACGGAGCTGGCGGATGAGCTCATCGGAGAGGGTGAGGGGGCGCCGCTTGATGGCACGCCGGCGGAGGGCGCGGGTGAGCCTGAGCCGCCGATGCTGGGTGCGGTGGGTGCCGACGGGGCAGGGATCGAGGGGGTGGGTGGGGGAGGTGTTGTGACTGCGCGGGGTTGAGCGAAATTTTCCTGCCCAGATGTCATTGCAGTGCGCGTAGGTGCTGTACCCGGTCCATCCGCGAAGGCGGGGCTTTCCGTGTTGCCAGCTGCCATCGCGACATTTCTAGGTGCGGCAGGTTTTCGAGGTGATTCGGGTTTGGCTCCTGGGGCGACAGAGGCCGGGGCGGTCGAGTTTCCTGCCGCGGACGATCTACCCGTAGGCGCTGTCGGCACCGAGCTAGGTGTCCCTCCTGCCGCTGCTTGAGGTGCCTCGAAGTGGGGCAGGTTTCGATCGAAGTGGGGAATATCCTTATCGGAACCTGCTGGAAATACCTGTCCAGCAGTGATGGCCGTTGCAGCCGCGCTGACCACCGCGGTGTTGGACTGAAGCGCCTGGGCAACGATCGACTTGATGGCGTCGTCGCGCTTCCGTTGATCTTCCTTGGAGGACAAGGACATTGAGTTCAACTGGTCGATGACCTTCTGCGCGGCATCGCAGTTCGCGACTATGCGATTTTTAGCGTTCGTGATTGACTGGTACGCGTTTCGATGGAACGCGATCGCATCGCCAAGCATGGTGCTCACCGACCGCATGCGATCCGAGGCGCTCTTCACTTTCACCTTGCCGGCGTTTGACGCCCTTCCAAACCATGTATTGCCGTCGAAAATCGATGTATGCGTTCGGTCCCACTCAGCGGCGGCTCGATCCAGCCTGAAGCCAGTCTTGAGAAGTTCCGACGCTCGGTGCGAGTGTTCGTCCTCGTCTGCCTCAGGCCACGCCTGGGGGGGCGTAGTCATTTGGCTCGTATAGTCGCCCGATGGCCGAGGGATTGTCATACCGCTATCCCGCTGCCTGGCAAGCACCGGTGACTGTATTACTGAGTCGAAATGCCGTGTAATAGAGCCAGCTATCGGCGTTTGTGTAAGTTTCGCTAGCAGCGACGTACGCCCGAATATAGAGAGCTGCGCTGGCCGCGAAGTCCTCGAATACCGGGTTCCCGCTTTCTCGTCCGGCCTTCTCGATGTCGTCAGCGTATCTACTGAAGACTCCGAGTGCTGAGAGTTGAGTAGCACGCTGTTCGGGAGACCATTGGGTACTCGGGATGCTCGCGTCAAGTGCAGCCCAACGAGCAGTATCGGATACGAAGGCCTTTTCTCGATCGACCCAAGCGGTGCAACTGGCATCGTTGCCTGTGATGAACCGTTCGGGAGTTGGTGCAACGCCAGGGCTCAACGGCGGAGATGGCGGGGATGCCGGACTCACAAGGATTGATCGAGAAGCCGCTCCGCTTGTGATCGAATTGCACATACCTGCAATTGCGCTGCTGCCATTTACGAATACATCCGCGTACGAGTTGTCGCTCGGGGTGTACGAGTTCGTACTGTCTGAATACAAGCGTCCGTACAGCGCCGACTGCTCGTACAGTTCGCGAACCACACGATGAGGTGTCCGTTGAGCAAGTGTTCGCATTTGCTCCGCTGCGCTAACGATAGCGGCGACAACGGGCTGGACTAGCGAGTGATCTTCTTCCGTCCACTGCGATTGGGGACCCAGCGCACCACGTCGATCACTCCAGCCCTTCGCTTCAAGATCGGCCAGACTGTTATTGATGCCGATAAAAGTTGGACACGTCGGCTCATCCGTAATGATGCTCACCGGCCCCGTGTCATTCGCGCTCGCAACATCACTCGGCGCCGCGGAGGTCGACGGTGTCGTCCCGCCGCCCCCACCGCCGCGCGTGAAGAGCAACGTCGCGCCCACGCTGATACCGATCACCAGCAGGACGACCACTGCGATCAGCAGCCACTTGATGCTGTTGCCCTTGTGCGGAGGCGGTCCCGGCTGCTGAGTCCATCCCTGCTGCCATCCGGGTGGAGGCTGCTGGCCGTAATTCGGCGGCGGACCCGGTTGCTGCGGCGGTTGCCATCCACCTTGAGGCGGCACGCTCATGCGCGTCCACCCGCGGCTGGCCAATCCATCAGCGCACCCCTACGAGATCCGACATTCACGCACCGAAGTTTACCGATGCGCGTACTTAATGAGCCTAGGTCAGAAATCACCGGGCCCGACGCACGAAATTCCTGCGCACCACTACAAGAACATCAATGCCGCAACCACCGCGATCACAATGACCACCAGCACGATGCCCACCAACAACCACGTCTGGGCATTGCCCTCCGCGGGCGGCGGGCTTCCGTGATGCGTCCACGTCCCCTTCTCCCAGTCGGGAGGCGGGGGCTGCTGCTGAGGGTGGGACGCCGACGGATCGAACGGCTGGCCGTACAACGGGCCGTCACCCGATGTCGTCGCCCACCAGTCATCGTGAGGTTGAGTGCTCATGACCGATCTCCCCCGTTACCCCTATTGCTCCGTCGCCGTACACGCCGAGTCGATTGCGCCCGTCGCCGCCGACGCCGTTCGCGTGAGCGCGCCGTCGGCCGGGACGTAGGTGGGCAGCGCCGCTGCGAACGCCCGCCGGTACTCGGCCGCCAGCGTCGCGAAGTCCTGGAACACCCCGTTGGACGTGCCCTTCGCCAGCGTCTCGGCGTCGTCGGCGAACGACACCATCACCGGTGCCACCGCGTCGTTGATGCTGCGCTGCGCCGGGCCCCACTGCGTCGCGGGCGTGGTCTGGTTGGTCCCGCGCCACGGGGCAAAAGCCGTCGTGTACTTCGCCACCATGTCGTGCCACTGGCCGCACACCGGGTCGGTGGGCGGTTGGAAGAACGGCTTCGGATTGCCGAGCGACGACGTGGGCGCGGTCGGGTCGGCCGCGGCGGGAACCGCACTGGCCCTGGCCGTCGCCGCTCCGTTGGTGGTGGCCTCGCAGAGCGACGTCAACGCCTGCGCGGTCGCACTCGCCGTCTCCGCGAGGTTGTCGTTGCCCGGCACGTAGGTGGGCACGCTGTCCGCGTAGGCATTCAGGTAGACCGACGTCTGTTGATACAGCTCGCGCACCACCCGGTGCGGGGTCTGCTTCGCCAGCGACACCGTCTGGTCCGCGGCCGACCGCATCGCCAGGGCCATCGCGTCGAAGACCGCCTTCTGATTCTCGGTCCACCCGGTGGCAGGCACCGAGGGATCGCGTGCGCTCCAGCCGTTGCCCTCGGCGGCCGTCAACGTGTCGTTGGTCGCCTTCCACGCCGTGCACGTCGGTTCATCGGTGATGACGCCGACCGGGCCCGTGTCGGCGGCGCTGGCGAAGTCCGCGGGATTCACCGTCGAACTCGGCCCTGCCGCAACGGTACTCGGCGCTCGCGTTTGCGAACCCGACGGCGCCGACGCGCCGCTCGAGCTGTCACGCGTGAAGAACAACGTCGCACCGACGATGACACCCAGCACGACGAGAAGCGCCACCGCGATGATCACCCACTGCGGCGGGCCACCCTTCTTCGGCGTGCTCGCCCACGGCTGCTGCGGCCCCCACGTGGGCGGCCCGAGGGATTCCGACGGCTCAGTCATGCGGCACAGCTCCCGGTCCTAGTCATTGGCGTCATTGAGTTCCGACGTGATCTCTGCGACCACGGAGTCGATCCGTTCCCGATCCGCCTCGATCGACGCCGCTGCGTCGGATCCAGCGTTCTGCAGTGCTTCGTTGACCCGCGCCGCGACGGTGTCCGCGCCGAGTCTCAGCAGGCCGTCCTCGATGAACACGTCGGTGAGCCACTGGTGCCCATCGAGGGTCACCTCGACGGTTTCGGCTTCGTCTGTCGCCGTGAAGGATTCGCCAGCCATCTTGTTCAGCTGCTCGTCCATCAGCGACTGCAGCCGTTGCGCCTGCCGCAGCACCGCAGCCACCTGCGGGTGCATGTCCTCGGTCACTTCGGGTCCTTGGGATCCTGCAGCGTCCGACGCTTGCGGCCACCGATGACCTCCTCGGTGTACTCGCGGTCCTCGACGTAGAGATCCTCGTCCGGCGACAGGCCCGGCGTGCGCTTGCGCTCCTTGCCCTCGCCTTGGCCGTGACCGTGCATCGGCGCCCCGCCCATGCCGCCACCGCTCATGGCGCCACCGGAGGCCCCCGCGCCGGCAGGCGTGCCCCCGGGTGTGGCGCCCGCCGGTCCCGGTCCGACCGACACGCTACCGAGCCTGGGCTGCAACGGCATTGAGCCCGCACCACCACCCGCACCGCCGCCTGCGCCGCCGCCCGCACCGCCACCGACGTCTGCCGCAGCGGGATGCAGACCCGGATCGTCGGGCAGTCCTGGCATGTCCTCCGAACCACCGGGCAGACTCGGCATGCCACCAGGCATGCCACCGCTACCTCCGGACGGTGATCCGCCTCCCGACGGCGACCCACCACCGGCACCCGAGCCACCGCCGGACGACGCGTCACTTCCCGCGGGCTGCTTCGCCGACACCGGAGACACGTTGGGGGACTGGGTCTGAGGCATCGAGGGCGTGCCCGTCGGGGACTGACCGCCGCCACCCGCGCCCGATCCGCCCCCTGGCGCGCTCTTGCTCGGACTCTCCCCTTGCTGGGAGTCCTTCCAGTCCGACGGCAGCTGGCGCGGATCGCCATTCGTCGTCACCGCCGACGTCGGCGCTCCGACCGCCGGCGGTGGCCGATCCACCGTCACGCGATTGACCGCGGCGCCCGCCGTGTACGCGTCCTGGATGTGCTCGGACTGCTGGTTGAGCTGGGCCATCTTGGACATCGTGTCGTTCTGGTTCGCCGTGGTCATGTTGGCTTCCAACGACTTGTACTGGTCGTAGACCGGGTTGTGCTCGATGACCGCCCTCAGGTGCGCGTCCACGATCTTGTGCGCCTCGACGGCCAGCGCCTGCCACTTCTGGCCCAGCACCGTGATCCAGTTGCCGAAGTTGAAGAACTTGCCATACGCCTCGTCGGCGGCGTCGCCCTCCCAATTCACGATGGGCGCGATGAACGTCGCCCCCGCCCGCTGCAGCATGACTCCGTTGGTGTCCCACGCCGTCTTCGCCGCCTCGAGTGACACCCCGTGATCGCCGCTGCCGAGTGCGTTCTGCGCACGGTCGATGAAGAGGTATTCACCCCCGCTGCCGCTGTGTGCCGGCGCGTCGAGCGGACCCGGTGGCGTCGGCTCCGGAGACCCGCTGCCCTGCGGCGTGACGGGCGCAGGCGCAGGTCCCCCGGTGTCGAGGCTGCGCCTGGCGGCGGCGTCGAAGTCGTCGTACGCCTTTGCCACCGAGACGAGTGTCTCGGCGAGGCGCTGCTGCTCGGTCACGGCGTACGCCTGGTTCTCCGCCAGGTACCGCGCATTGGCCAGCAGGTGCTCCACGTTGCGCTGGGTGTGCGGAAGGCTGTCTGGCGCTTGGATTCCCGCGATCAGCGCCTCGGAATCACCGAAGTGCACGTTCTCGACCTGCTTCGCCTTGGCGCGCAGGTCCGCCGTGTCGACCTTGATGCCGTCGCCCATACGTCCCCCCTACTGCTCCAGCGCCATCTGGTACCGGCTCTCCTCGCGCGGATTGATCAGACGGATCGGCAGCTGGCGATGGCGCGGCGTGTCGATGAAGTTGTGCCGCAACACGACTCGACCGATGCCCGGATGCGGGCCCAGGTACGTCGTCGACTGGGGCCAGGAAATCTTGGCGACGGTGCCGACCCGCGCATTGATGAAGCCGGCGAACTCGCGGAACTGCGGCCCCAGGGTGATGACGGCACCGGCCGCGGCGGACCGGATGACGAACTGCGTGAACAGTCGCGCGTCACCGAGGTTGATGCTGACGTCCACGTCGTCGAACGGCATGTACACCGGGTACCGGTCTGCGGTCTCGCCGACGAGCACTCCTGCCGAGCCGATCGGCAGTTCGTAGTGCCGATCGGTCGTCGGACTCTCGCCGTGCAGTGCGGCGCGCTGACCGCCGAACAGGCACGAGAACCCGCGCGGCGTCGTGGG
>JAESGJ010000407.1_pt1 | contig 27565 bp, 29 predicted proteins | sample 9266241 | NCBI WGS metagenome assembly JAESGJ01 (sample SAMN14514841, study PRJNA621669) | algae metagenome | isolation source: Brasilonema octagenarum HA4186-MV1 and co-occurring heterotrophs from wet... | place: USA: Manoa Valley, Hawaii | collected 2009-07-20 | reverse complement strand
GCCAACGCCTCAGCCAACAACCCATCCAATTCGCGGCGGGCGTCGGGGTCGGTGACCAGCAGGGTGCGGGTGACGAGCGAGCGCACCACCGAATAGCCGATCTCCCCGGCAGCGAACAACGCCCCCACCGTCGGGAACCGATCCCGCAGCGCCACCCCGACCAGCAGCATCCCGTCGGCCACCCCGGCGGTGATGCGTTGCACCGCGCCGACGTGCGCGCTGACCGCGGCCCAGTTGTCCAGACACCACTGATCCCGATCCACGGAGCCGGCGGCGGCGTGGGCGGCGTCGAGCATGTCGACCATCGCCGCGATCCGCCGCGCACACGCGGCGTTCTCCACCCGCCGCCACGCATCCACCGCAAAGCCACGGCACGTGCCCGCGGTCGCGGCCATCAACGAATCGAACATGCCTCCGAATCTACGAACCCGCACCGACCGATACCGCCCCCACGACAACGCAAGGACCCGATCTGTGGATCAACCACCAACTGTGGATAGAACCCCGAAAACGTCAGAGCCACATGCTAAGTCGCCAACAGCAGAGCCGGGACCTAACGCGGCGCGTACATGATCAGGCCGACACCCAGCAGACAGATGACCGCCCCGGCGGCATCCCAGCGATCGGGCCTGAAGCCGTCGGCCACCATCCCCCACAGCAGCGAGCCCACGATGAAGATCCCGCCGTACGCGGCCAGCACCCTGCCGAAGTGAGCGTCCGGCTGGAATGCCGCGACGAAGCCATAGGCACCCAGCGCCAATACGCCGAAGCCCATCCACCACCAACCGCGATGCTCTCGGATGCCTTGCCATACCAGCCACGCCCCACCGATCTCCAGCAGTGCGGCCACGACGAAGAGCGCGATCGACTTGATGACCATCACGTGAGGTTGCGATTCCATTCCAGCCAGCCGACGCCGCTGCGGCCGTCGGTCGTGGTCACCGTAGCCCAGGCGCGCGGAAACCGGCTCACCCGGCCATCTTTCGACGTCAGGAGTACGGGAGCATGGCCACGCACCTCGATCGTCGCGACGAGGTCGCTCGGCGAGATCTCGAGCGTGGTGCCCAGCGGTAGCTCGTCGTCCCCGAACGTCTCGTGCGCGACCACGGTCTGCAACTCGACCACCTCACCGTCGCGTTGGACGTACCCGGCGGCCATCCGGGGTGCGCCGGGGATCCTCAGATCCAGACCGTGGACGTGCGTGCCGTCGTCGAGATGCAGTGCGCTCCATACCCATTCCATGCTCCACCAGTCACGGGCCGCCCACGAGTGGTCACGCTGACCCGCGACGTCGGTGAACTCGAAGCTCCGACCGTCCGCGGTGACCGTGCCGGACACCGTGCACGGGATCTCGTAACGCGTCGAGAGTCGGTACTGGTACGGCGTGCCCACCGTCGTCCACACCAGGTCCAGCGCCACGTCGATGGGGCGGCCCGACTCGCCGCGCAGAAGCCCCGCCGGGTCGTCGTACGCCTCTCCCCGTCCGCGCAGTGCCACGCGATAAGTCTGCAGGGGCACGAGGGCCTCGAGTTCGAGGTCGACGTCGTCGGTGTGGACCTTTCCCGCATCCGCCGGGAGCGGGGCGTCGAAGTCCAGCACGGCGATGGTGGGCATGTTCGGGCCGCACAGCAACGCATTGATCCACGCGTGGCCCTGGTTGGGAATGAGGCCGAGCCGAATCCAACCGCCGACGTCCTGGCCAGGATCGGCGAAGTCGAAGTACCAGCTCTCGTTGAACAGGGCCTCGTCGGTCGGCGGATGAATACCCTCGTCCTCGGCCTTGGGCTGCAACGGTTCTGGCGTCGACGGCTGAGGAAGGATGGCCAGCGCATCGGTGTCGAGCACGTGCGCGCAGTGCCTGGCGATCATCGTCATGAACATCCGGTCGCCGCGCTCGGTGCGTTCGACCAGCATCGGCGACACGATCGACATCACCACCCCGAAGAAGCTCGCGCGACGCACGCCGTCGCGGACGTCGTCGATCGTCAGCGTGGTGTCCTCACCCAGCGCCGAGTGGTAGGCGGCCAACAGCGCGTCGCCGTGCGCGCGGCGCTGCTCCAGCGGCAGCGCACACCCGAGGAAGTAGGACACGTCCGTGAAAGCGGGGCCCCAGGTGACGGTCTGCCAGTCGACGACGGTGAGCGGGCGGTCCGACCCGGCCTCGCCGAACAGCATGTTGTCGAGCCGGTAGTCGCCGTGCACCAGCCCCCGTGGCCGGTCCGCGGCCGCCTCGGCAGCCAGGTAGTCGTCCAGTGCGGCGACCAGACGCTCGCACACCTCACGATGCTCCGCAGCGACGTCGCCGCGGTAGCGGTCGATGAACCCCGCGTAGAGCGCGGCCATCAGGCCCTGGTTCAGCGGCGACTCGCGGTTGATCCACTCCGCCCCCGCCAGCGCCGCGTCGCCGAGCAGCGGTCCGTGCACACGGCCCAGTTGCGTCAGCGCGAGTGTCGCCTGTTCGATTGTGGCGCCGCCGATCTCGTCGCCGACGACCGCGGGCGCTGCGTCACCGAGAAGCAGGTCGAAGACGCCGGTCGCGGGGTCGTAGGCGGCGTGATGACAGGGTGCGACGGGACCGTGCAGGCCAGGGGCGATATCGGTGTAGAACCGCACCTCCCGCTCGTAGAGGCCCATCGCCAAACCGGTCTGCCTGCTGCTCGGGTCCGCGGCCGCGACCTTCAGGACCACCGACGCGGGGCCGTGCTCGCCGTCGGCGTAGGTGAGCGTGACGCGGTAGCACTCGCTCATCTGGCCGGTGCCGATGCGGTCGAACGAGAACGCGCTGACCTTGCCGGCGCCGATCGCGGCCGTGAGCCAGTCGACGGTGAGGTCGTCGGGACGTTCGATGGGGGTCGCGTTCACGGTGTCAGCTCCTGGGGTGGCAGGCGTCCGACTCCGTCGCGGGCACGTCGAGGCTGGGGTTGCGGTCGAAGAAGCCAAACGGTTTGAGCCAGAACGACACCACGTCGACGGGCATCACGGGCCAGTCCTCAGGGCGCGTGATGTGGTGCAGACCGAACACGTACCAGAGCACGACGTCGGTGTTGTCTATCGACCGGTCGGCCTTGGTCCACGTGCCGAGACCGGTGTCCTCGACCGACTGGTTGACGAATTCGCCTGCCGGCCAACGCTCGTCGGCGGAGTTCGGGGTGACCCACACCGTGTGTTGGATCACGTTGGCGCGCTTGATCACCGGCGATTCAGGGTCGAACATCGGGGGGATCGCACCGCCGGGCACCAACTTGTAGGCGGGATGTGTGCCCAGTCCGTTGGTGACGTTGGTGTTGACCACCTTCCACGCCCGTTGGGTGGCGAAGTCGAAGTCCTGCTTGCCCTCCGACTCCGTGCGCAGGGGCACGTTGCGCGTGACGAGCGACAGGCCGTAGGGGTTGTCGGGCCCCATCGGTTCGGCGTAGGACTCCGACATGAAGACGGTGTTGTCGCCGCCGTCGATGTCCATGTCGAGGCGAGCGACCAGGAAGTGTTGGTGGAACGGCGCATAGGTGCGCTCGTCCACGAGGGTGCCATTCGGGTTCGGTGCCCCTGGGGCGAGCGGCGTGGTGACCATGATGCCGGTGGCCCGCACCTCGCACTCGATGTTGCCGTCCTGATACAGCCGCCAGTAGACGAGGTACTCGTAGTTGGCGACCGTCACGTGGAACGAGATGGTGAGACGACGGATCCGTCGTACCTCGGCGCCGGTGTCGTGGTCGACGTGCTTCCACAGCACGGCGCCGTCCTCCTCGTGGATGCAGATGGCATTGGCGATGGTGTACGGCTCGCCCTTGCTGTCGTGCATGACGGCGTCGAGGTATCTGATCTCGCCGAGGCAGTCGCACCCGAGCTCCAGCGAGGTCGTCATGAAGCCGAGACCCCACTCGCCGATGTCGAATGCCGTGCGGCGGTAGTGATCCGGCGACGAGTCGCGATACGGCACGATCATCTCGGCGAACGACATCCGGTGCGCCACCGACCGAACGCGTGCGCCGTCGCGGTAGGTGACCGCGTGCAGCGTCATGCCCTCGCGGTAGTTGAACCCGATCCGCAGCGACCAGTTCTGCCATTGCAGGAGGTTGCCGTCGAGCGTGAACGACGGCCCGTCGGGCTGCGTGATGTGCAGCGGCTTCAGCGGCTCGCGGGTGGAGGCCGCGCGGATGCGTTCGGGAACGTGCTTCGGCAGGTATTCGCCCATCACGTCTGGTGTTTCGACGCCCTCGGAGAACGGGCCGCCGTCCTCGACCCTGAGCACCTCCATGGTGTTGAGGTCGACGACGCAGTGCAGGCCGCTGACCAGATGGGCGTATGGGTTGGCGCCCGGCGCATCCTTGCGCCAGGTGTCCGACCAACCGAGCCTGCGATCCCGGTACTCCGGCGGCGCGACGGCGTCGCCGAAGGTCCACGTGTCCATGAAGACGCTGTCGATGTCGGTGATGCCCCGCTTGGCGAGCGCCGCGATGACGTCGGGGTGCTTGCGCAGCACCTGGTCGCACTCGACGAACTCGTCGACGGTGAAGTTCGCCTGGACGCCAGGGACGTGGACGAACGTCTCGACGCGGTCGTCGCTCAGCGACACCACGCTCTTGTAGGTGGCGTTGACCGACCGGTTCAGGCACACCACGGTCGCGCGCCGGGAAGGCACCGTGCCGTCCTTCTCGAACGCCCGCAATTCGCCCTTGCTGGGCTCGAGGAGCTCGATCGACGCGAAGCGCCAGCCGAGCTCCGAGGTTGCCGACGGGGCTGCTCCGACCTGCTGTTCCCGGAGCAACACCTCAGCGACGGCGGTGAATTCGGCGGCCGACAGCGGGTCCAGTGGGTGCGTCACGCCACCACTGGATCACATCGACCGCGGACCCGCACGGGGATCACGCGAAACCCGTCACCGGCAGCTCGGACGGGTCAGTGCGTGGCCAGTGTGAACCCCTCCCACGCCTGCCTGCGGTCGGCGTCGGGGTCGAATTCCAGGCGCGAACGACGGTCGAAGACCATCACCGCGCGGTCGTCGGCGCGGTACTGCGGCCAACCGTCACCGGGGGTGCCGGTCCGGCTGAACGCCCGCCACCTGTTCTGCACGTCGTTGCTCACGCGCCTGGCCGACCGCCTGTCTGCGGCAGCCGTCATCAGCGAACCGAACCGGGTCCGGTAGACGTCGAAGACGGCGAGCAGTTCCGTCGCGTGCGTGGCCCCGAGGCCCGACCAGTGGAAGGTGCGGGGAGCGTAGTCGTAGCGGTAGAGGTAGGTCGGCGCGTGCCTGCTGTGCGCACTGGCGATCTGCCACGCCGCCGTGCCGAAGGCGAAGTCGCCGCCGAGTCGGATGCAGGCGCTGGGACTCGGATAGCCGGGATACGCCTTAGTGATCCGCTCCCGCGCCTCGACGTCGGAGTCGGCGAGCAGGAGTTCGATCGCCGGTTCGGTCATCGGCAACAACTGCAGGAACCGGGTGAACAGTCGCCCCTCGTCGGCATTGGTTCCGACGATCAGTGGCACGCGGTGTGCGGTACCGTCCCGCATGGCCTGCACCGGATCCTGCGGCAGGTACTCCGTCCCATGGGTGGGGCCGACGACGAAGGCTCCGCGCATCTCCTTCATGCCATGCCGCATCAACCGGTCGAGAGCGGTCACCAGTTCGGCGGGTCGCGCGGACGTCACCGCCGCCGCGCCGCGGGAGGGGTCGACCCCGAGCACCTCGAGGAAGTCGTTCGCAAACGCCGCGGCGACCTTGGGCGGGCCTGCCATCCCACTGGCGGGGCTCTCCGAAATAGCTTGTGCAAAAAGATCTTTCGCAGCCGGCGTGGCGAGCAGAGTCGCGACGGCATGTGCGCCCGCGCTCTCCCCGAAGATCGTCACGTTGGCCGGGTCGCCGCCGAACACCGCGATGTTGTCGCGGACCCACTGCAGCGCAAGCACCAGGTCGCGGAGGAACAGGTTGTCGTCGATGGGGTGCTCCGGGCTCGACAGCGCGGAGAGATCCATGCAGCCGAGCGCCCCGAGCCGGTAGTTGACCGACACGTAGACACAGCCACGCTTGGCGAGGGCGGCACCGTCGTAGATCGGCGTCGCCGAACTGCCGAGGATGTAGCCGCCCCCGTGGATGAAGAACATCACGGGCAGGGGTTGATCAGAGGGCTTCTCGGGGGCCACGACGTTGACCGTCAGGCAGTCCTCGCTCATCGGCTGGTATCTGCCGACCCCCAGCAACGTGTACCGACGCTGCTGCGGCGCGCAGTAGCTGAATCCGTGGCAGTACCGCACCCCCGGCCACGGCTGCACCGGCTGGGGCGCCCGCAGGCGCAGTGGACCGACGGGAGGGCTGGCGAACGGGATGGAGCGCCAGCGGTGGACGCCGTCGGCGGTGAAACCCTCGATGACCCCGCTGTCGATCGTCACGCGAATGGTGCGTTCGTGCATGACCTCGACGGTAGCGAAGATCCCGGCCCGCTACCCTGGTCGACATGCGCATCGCCATGGTCCTCGCCGCATCCGCGCTGGTCGCGGGCTGTTCGAGCGGCGCGGGCGGGTCGCTCGACCACGCCGAGTCGTCGCCCACCACCGGTGGCTCGACCACGTCGACGGTGCCCAGGACCCCGACTTCCCCGTCGACCCCGCGATCGACCACGCCTTCGCTGGCACCCGCGGCCGGTGCCTCGATGACCGACGTCATCGCCTGGATCGAGGCGGGCACGCCCGCGGACGTCGCCGGATTCCACACGATGACGCGCGGTGGCGACACGACCGACCTTGGCGACGGGGTGGCGTTCGTGACCGCGGGGACCGAGGCGAACTGCGTCACCGACAAGTATCAGAACGGCGCGCTGGCCTGCCTGGTGAAGCTCACCGCTCCGCCCGCCACCCCTCCCGGCATCGAGTCGGCGTGGAAGAACAACTGGGTGGACTTCCCCGGCACCACGGTCGACGTCGGGTCACCGCACGGCGATCCGGGGCCGTTCGGGGACGGTACCGGCGCGGAATTGCCTGCGGGACAGTCACTTGCGTTCGGTGACTACCGCTGCCGGGCCGACACCGCCGGACTGTTCTGCGTCGACTACGCCCACCAGACCGCGGTCAGGTTGAGCGCCGCAGGCGTCGAGGGCTTCGGCTGCCTGCAGAAGGTGACCCCGCCCGCGGAGATCGGGCTGCGGCTCAGCTGCTGACGGGCTCTCAGGCGGCCGGGCGGGCCCGCTCGCGGGCGCGTGCCGGGTAGGACTGCGTCATGCCCACCGCGCCCACGATCACCACGATGGGGATCACCCAGTTGGTCCAGTCACGCGTCTCGGGCACCTGCGTGGCGTAGTACCCCAGTACCGAGATCAGGGCGAAGACCAAGGCCCACATCAGTGTCAGCACCCTGTTGGTCTGCCGGAACGCCGGCTTCTCCCAGTCCTGCATGGGCCGCTCCACCCTGGCGTACTGCTCGGTGAAGGGCGTGAACGCCAGCGATCCCAGGGCCATCACCGCGAGCACGCCACTGGATAGCGTCGTCGCGTAGGTGTCCATCCAGTCGCGGTCGTGGGCACCGAGGATCATGCCGGCAGCCGTCACCCCGACGAAGAACACGATGGTCACGAGCTCGAGCAGACGCGGACCGCCGCGTCCCAGCGAGATGCCGAGGATGATCGCCGACAGCACGGCGCTCAGCGCGCCGAACATCCACGTGCTCGGGCCCTCGGCGACCACCCAGTAGATGATCCACGGTACGAACCCGACGAACGGGCTGTGCTCAAACCACTCGTCCACACCTCAGGGTGTCACGAGAGTGAGAGTACTTAGGCGACGCCCTTGTGCCTCAACAGCGGAAGCACGCCTTCGGCGAACCAGTGCGCCTCCTCCAGGTGCGGATAGCCCGACAGGATGAACTCGTCGAAGCCCAGCGAGTAGTACTCGTAGATCAGGCTGGCGACCTCGTCATGGCTGCCGACGAGCGCCGTTCCCGCACCACCGCGCACCAGCCCGACGCCCGCCCAGAGATTCGGGTAGATCTCGAGCTGGTCAACCCGGCCACCGTGCAGGGCCGTCATCCGACGCTGGCCCTCGGACTCCGACTTGGCATGCAGCGCAGTCTGCTTGGCGATCTGCTCGTCGGTGAGCTCCGCGAGCAGCTCGTCCGCGACGGCCCACGCGGCCTCCGAGGTGTCGCGACTGATGGTGTGCAGGCGGATGCCGAACCGGACCTGACGTCCGCGTGCCTCGGCCAGTTCGCGCACCTTGGCGATCTTCGCAGCCGCTGCCTGCGGGGGCTCGCCCCAGGTCAGGTAGACGTCGACGTACTGCGCCGCGATCGGCATCGCCGCGGGTGACGAGCCGCCGAAGTAGATCTGCGGCAATGGATCCGGCGGCGCGGAGACCATCGCCTGCTCGACGTGGAAGTACCTGCCCTGGTAGTTCAGTGGGCCGTTGCGCCACACGGAGTCGACGATGTGCAGGAACTCGCCGGTACGGGCGTACCGTTCGTCGTGGTCGAGCCAGTCGCCGAAACGACGCTGCTCGACGTCGTCACCACCGGTGACGATGTTGAGCAGCACCCTGCCCTCGGAGAAGCGCTGCAGTGTGGCCGCCTGCTGGGCGGCCAGCGTCGGGGGCGTCAGACCGGGCCGGAACGCGACGAGGAACTTCAGCTTCTCCGTCTCGGAGAGGAGCGCGGCGGCGGTCAACCAGGCGTCCTCACACCAGGTTCCGGTCGGCGTGAGCACGCCCTCGAAGCCGAGGCGGTCCGCCGCCCGGGCCACCTCGGCGAGGTAGCCGCGCGTCGGAGGCCGATAGTTCGATGGCAGCACCTGATTGGACGACGCGTGCGATGACGCGACGATCGAGCGGCTGTCGCCACTGGTCGGCAAGAACCAGAAGAAGCGGGCTGGCACGAATCTCCCTGTCGGAATGGCTAATTGGTATTCGAGAAGAATGGCTTGAGCTGGTCGTCGTAGCGATGGTCGACATAGTCGGCGAAGGTGGGCGCCGACGCAATCTGGTTCGTCTTGGCGAACAGATCGGCCAGCTTCTGTTCAGAGCCGATCAGCTGGTCGGACAGCGCGGTGGACGCACGAAGACTTCGGCCCTGCGCGACGGTACCCACCGGCAGGGCGAGGCCGACGGCGGTCGAGTAGCTCCGCGCCCAGTCCGCGGGATGGTCCTGCGCCCACCGGGTCGCTTTCGCATAGCGCACCAACAGGTCACCCAGTGCGGTGTTGCGCTTCGGATCGGCGAGGGTGGCGTCCGACGCGATGCCGAAACCGGCGCCGTTCGTGACGCCGGATGCCTGCGCGATGCTGCGCGTGGGAATCTGCTGCTCGACCTGAGCGGTGTAGGGATCCCAGATGGCCCACGCGTCGGCCTGCCCGCTGGTGAAGGCGGTCAGCGCATCGGCGGGCTGCAGGAACACCAGCTTCACGTCCTCCGGCGTCAGTCCCGCCTTCTCGAGCTGGGCCAGGATGTGGCCGTGCGCCGAACTGCCCTTGCCGACGGCGATGCTCTTACCGCGCAGATCGGCGACGGTCTTGATCGGCGAGTCGGCCCTCACCAGCACGCGGTCACCCTCGCCGCCGTTCTCGTAACCGGTCACCACCTTCACCTTCGCGTTGGCGGCGGCACCGAAGATGGGTGGGGTGTTGCCGGTGATCGCGAAGTCGATCTTCCCTGCCGTCGCAGCCTCGACCTGAGGCGGACCGGACGTGAAGGTGGAGAACACCACCTTGTAGGGCAGGTCGTCGAGTGCGCCTGCGGCGCGCAGCAGTGATTCGGTGCCACCCTTTTGATCGCCGATCTGCAGTGTCACGTCGGACAGCTCGGTGAGCGGCACCGTGGCGGGGGCGGCCTGGGGTCCTGACCCGGCCTCCCGTGACACACAACCGCTCAGTATTCCGACGAGGACCACCAGGAGTGCGGCAGTCGATCTCGCACCGGACATGGCTGTTCCCTTCATGTTTCGCTGGGCTGTCAGAGGTGGACGCCGAGTCGATCGAGCAGCTCGGCGCGGTAGCGCTCGGTGTTCGCAGACGGGTCCGACGGCGACCGGCGCGCGTCCTCGATGTCGAGCTCGTGGACGATCCGGCCCGACTCCAGAACCAGGACGCGGTCGGCGAGCGCCACGGCCTCGTCGACGTCGTGCGTCACCAGCAGCACCCCGAACCCGTGCTCGCGCCACAACTCGAGCAGCAGGGCCCGCATGCTGAGTCGGGTGAGCGCGTCGAGGGCGCCGAACGGCTCGTCGAGGAGCAGCAGTTGCGGTTCCGCCACGAGCGCCCTCGCCAGCGAAACCCGTTGTGCCTGACCGCCGGACAGTGTCAACGGCCAGACGGCTGCGCGGTCGGCGAGGCCGACGTCGGCCAGCGCACGGTCGGCACGGGCGAGCACCTCGGTCCTCGGCAGCCGACTTCGGGTCAACCCGTAGCCGACGTTGGTGCGAACGTCCCGCCAGGGAAACAGCCTGGGCTCCTGAAACGCCAGCGCGGGTGCGCCGGACACCACCCGGTCGCCGCTGTGATCGGGCGACAGGCCGGCAAGGACGCGGAGCACCGTCGACTTGCCCGAACCGCTGCGGCCGATCATCGCGACGATCTCGCCACTGCCGATGCGTACCGACACGTCGGTCAGAACCTGGTGCCCGCCGTACCACTTGTCCACGTTGCGCAGTTCGCCGGCCGTGCCGGTGCGCCGTTCCGACGTCAGGGTCACGGGCGGTACCTCAGGGCACGCCGCTCGCCGACCCGCACGATCGCATCGGTGGCGATCCCGAGCATCGCGTAGACGACGAGGCCGAAGATGATGACGTCGATGCGCAGGAAGTCGCGGGCATTGTTGATGAGGAAGCCGATCCCCTTGTCGGCGTTGATCTGCTCGGCGACGATCAGCGTGAGCCACGCGATCGCCAACGACTGCCTCAACCCGACCAGCACCTGCGGAGCGGCACTCGGCACGATGATGGTGCGGAATCGTTGCCAGAACGAGAAGCCGAGAACCTGAGCGGTTTCGAAGAGCTTCGGGTCGACCTGCCGGATCGCCGAGAACGTACTGAGGTACAGCGGAAAGCTGACCCCCAACGCCACCAGCAGGACCTTCGGCAACTCACCGATGCCGAACCACAGGATGAACAGCGGGATCAGACCGAGGTGCGGCAGGGCACGGACCATCTGCATCGGAGGGTCGACCGTCGCCTCGAACCACCGCGACAGTCCGACGGCGGTTCCCAGCGCGACCCCGATCAGCCCGCCGAGCAGCAGTCCTTCGACGACCCGCACCCCCGACACCCGGAGGGCATCGACCAGCTGACCGTTCCGTATCAGCTCGAGGCCCGCCTCGACGATGAGCGACGGCGCGGGCAGGACGTCCTGCGGTATCAGCCCAAGCGCGCTGCCGAGCTGCCACAGTGCCAGCAGCACCAGGGGCGAGGCCAGCCGGACCAGTCCCCACTTGCGCTGCCGCACGCGCTCTTTCGGAGGGGTCGGCGCCACCGTGGCGACAACGGGTGGTTGGACGGATGTGGTCACGATGAGGCGACGCTACGGAGCCGCCCTGCGGTCGTGAAGGTTTCCAATCGCCATGACGCAAACGGAATCAGCCGAATCGGGTGGTACCCGTCACCACGGAGAACACCTGCGGCTCGACGCGCCGGGTCACCGCCAGCCGTCGGCCGCCTTGGCCGCCCGCATCAGGGCGTCGCACAGCTCCCGCAGCTCGGCGCCGTCGGCGCCCTCCTCGAGGGCCGTGGCCACGTCCTCGGCAGCGCACCTCACCTGGTAGACGCGGTCCGAGAGCTGGGCGGCCTCCTCGGCGCTGAGCACCACCGCGTCCGCGGCCAACGACGTGCCCTTCACCATCGCGCGCTGCTCGTAGGCGCGCTGGCGGCAGGACTGCCTGCAGTACTGGCGGCGACGACCCATCCCGGCGTCGGCCACCTCACGACCACACCACCGGCAGGCTTGGACTCGGGTCCGTCGTCGGGTTTCTGGCGCCACGGCATTCGACTGTAAACGGCCAGTGGCTCTCATCCCGGTATCATGGACAGTCGCGTCGGGAACTTTGCGCCAACAGGCTGCGTTGATACCCGCGGTACAGATGTCGGATGAGGAGTGAACCATGGCTGATCGTGTTCTTCGAGGTAGTCGACTCGGAGCCGTGAGCTACGAGACCGACCGCAACCACGACCTCGCGCCCCGTCAGGTGGCGCGTTACCGGACGGACAACGGCGAGGAGTTCGAGGTCCCGTTCGCCGACGAAGCCGAGATCCCCGGCACGTGGCCCTGCCGCAACGGCATGGAGGGCACGCTGATCGACGGCGACGTGCCCGAGCCCAAGAAGGTCAAGCCCCCGCGCACGCACTGGGACATGCTGCTCGAGCGTCGCTCCGTCGAGGAACTCGACGAGCTCCTCAAGGAGCGCCTCGACATCATCAAGACCAAGCGCCGCGGCAGCTGAGCCGCGGCGGACCTAGCGGACCACGCCCCGCGCGCGGTCCAACCGGCCGCGGATGCCCCACTCGGCGATCTTGAAGATGGCCTCCCTGATGTTGGAGCCGCTCATCTTCGACTTCCCCAGCTCACGTTCGGTGAACGTGATGGGCACTTCCTTGACGACGAACCCGGCGCTGATGGTGCGCCAGGTCAGGTCGACCTGGAAGCAGTAACCCTTCGAGTCGACGGCGCCGAGGTCGATCTTCTCGAGAACCTCGCGGCGGTAGGCCCGGTAACCGGCCGTGATGTCGTTGACGTCGACCCCCAGCGAGATGCGCGAGTAGCCGTTCGCCGTGCGGGACAACACCATCCGTCGTCTCGGCCAGTTGCGCACGGTGCCGCCGGGCACGTAGCGCGAGCCGATCGCCAGGTCCGCGCCCGCGTCGACGGCGTCGAGCAACCGGTACAACTCCTCGGGCGCGTGCGAACCATCAGCGTCCATCTCGACCAGCACGGTGTAGCCACGGCCCAGGCCCCAGGCGAAGCCTGCCAGGTAGGCGGCGCCGAGTCCGGCCTTGTTGGTGCGGTGCATGACGTGGATGCGGTCGGGGTCGGCCAACGACAGGTCGTCGGCCAGCTCCCCCGTCCCGTCGGGGCTGCCGTCGTCGACGATCAGCACGTGCACGTCGGGGCGCGCGACGTGGACGCGGCCGACGATCAACGGCAGGTTCTCCCGCTCGTTGTAGGTGGGAATGATGACCAGCGTTCGCTGACTCGGGCGCTCCGCACCGTCGCTCATGAGCGATCCCGCTCAGCGTCGCGCTGGTCGATCATCTCGCTCCTTCGTCGTCTGCGTCGTCGACGGGTCCGTCTCCAACTTTCGTGCGGTCGGTCGCCCTCCGGCGACGCGTCAACTTCTCCGCGAACCCACCATTCTGCAGCATCGCCCAGACGGCAGCGGCGGCACCAGCGATCACGATCAGCGCCTGGACCACCGGGCCCCATCTGGTCGCGGGCGTGAGGCCGGTCTTCAGCCGGATCTGGGCGTCGAGGTAGGCCGGTTCAAACCACCCGGTGCGCGCCATCACGCGTCCGTCGGGGGCGATCATCGCGCTGATGCCGGTGGTCCCCGCGACGACGACGTAGCGGTCGTGTTCGACGGCCCTCAGCCGGGCGAAGGCCAGCTGCTGGGCACTCATCGGCTCGTCGAACGTGGCGTTGTTGCTGGGCACCGCGAGGAACTGGGCCCCGTTCAGCACCGACTCGCGGGCCGCCCGGTCGAAGATGACCTCCCAGCACGTCGTCACGCCGATCGGGATGTCCGCGGCGTGCACGACGCCGTCGCCGGTGCCTGGCACGAAGTATCCGGCACGGTCGGCCCACGAGGACAGCAGCCGGAAGAACCCGCGCCACGGCAGGTACTCGCCGAACGGCTGGACGATCTTCTTGTCGTGCCGCTCGCCGGGGCCGGTCGCTGCATCCCACACGATGACGGTGTTGTTCGCCTGGGGATCCTGCGGGGTGTAGCCGGGGGCGGAGACCACCGCGCCGACGAGGATCGGCGCCCGGATCGCGTCGGCGGCGACCGCGATCTGGTCGGCGGCGTCCCGGTTGGCGATGGGGTCGATGTCCGACGAGTTCTCCGGCCAGATGACGACGGCGGGCTGCGGCGCGCGCCCGGCCCTGACGTCGTCGGCCAGCCGGAGTGTTTCGCGCACGTGGTTGTCGAGCACCGCCCGTCGCTGCGCGTTGAACTCGAGCCCGAGCCGGGGGACGTTGCCCTGGATCGCCGCGACGGTGGTGGTGGGGTCCTCCCCCGCCCCCGTGGCGGCCTGCCGGACGTAGGGCGTGCCCAGCGCGACGGTGAGCAGGACGAGGGCGATCGCGACGCCGGGCACCCCGACCGCGGGCGGGCGTGCATGGGCGGCGCGGTGTCCGTGGCGCCACCACGTCACGACCTCGATGACGATCGCGGCGAGTCCGAAGCCGACGAGGGCCACGGCCAGCGACACCAGCGGCACGCCACCAAAGTGAGCCAGCGTCAGCAACGGGCCGTTGTCCTGCGTGTAACCGACCAGGCCCCAGGGGAATCCGCCGAAGGGCACGGTGGACTTCAGCCACTCCGCGAGACCCCACAGGAACGCAAACCACAGCGGCCAGCCGGGGAGCTTCCTGGCGATGACGGCGAGGAGCCCGAACACCGCGGGGAACAACGCCTCGAGGGCGGCCAGCGCAAGCCACGGAAAGGGTCCGACCAGACCGCTGATCCACGGCAGCAGCGGGATGTAGAACGCCAACCCGAAGAGGAAGCCGTAGCCGAAACCCCCACGTCTGGTCGTCGAAGGATCGGTCATGACCCACGCGAGGAGACCGAGCGCCGGGAACACCGCGAGCCACCAGTCGAACGGCGGGAAGCTCAGGCAGACGAGAAGGCCCGCGCCGACCGACGCCGCGAGGCGCAGCGCGCGCGGGGCCAGGACGCGACGCAGTCGGGCGGTGTAGAGGGATGCGAGGCGGGGCTTGTCGACGGGTTCGTCGGGGACCTCGACCGGCGGCTGAGCGGACTCGGTCTCAGCCATGGATGACGGCACCTCGGTGGACCGTCTGACGGCAGACGGGCAGAGGTGCGTCGGGAGCGAGACTGGGCAGCGCGGGGATGCGGGAGCGCGGGTCTGTGGACCACCGCTGGACGGTGTCGGCGGGCGCGGCGACCTCGAGTGCGTCGAGCCCGCCCGGGACGTCCCACACCGCGTACGTCGCGGGTGCGCCGGGGCTCAAGGTGCCGGCGACACCGTCCCGGACGCCTCCTGCCCGCCACGCGCCCCTGGTGGCCGCCGCGAAGGCCGCCCGCGCGGACAGGGCGCTGCCCCGGGTGTGATGGGCGGTGGCCGCGCGCACCGTCTCCCACGGATTCATCCCCGTGACGGGGGTGTCCGAACCGAACGCGAGTGGCACGCCTTGGGATGCTAACAGCGCCAGAGGGTTGAGCAGACTGGCTCGATCGGCACCGAGGCGCTGGGCGTACATACCGTCGGGACCGCCCCAGAGCGCATCGAAGTTCGGTTGCACGCTCGCGATCACGCCCCAGGCGCCGAGCTGGGCCGCCTGCTCCCCGGACACCATCTCGAGGTGCTCGAGGCGATGTCCACACCGGGCGACGGCGGGGGCGCCGCGGCGGTCCACGACGCGCGCGAGGGCGGCCACGACGGCTGACACCGCGGCGTCTCCGATCACGTGGAACCCGGCGGTGATCCCCGCTGCGGTACAGGCGTCGACGTGCGCCTCGATGCCGTCGACGTCGAGGTACTCGTTGCCGCGGCAGTCGGGCGCGTCGGCGTACGGCTCGTGCAGCCACGCGGTGTGCGAGCCGAGGGCGCCGTCGACGAAGAGGTCACCGGCCAACCCCCTCAGGCCTGCCTCGGCTGTCAGCGCGGTGGCGCGTTCCGCCGTGGCCACCGCCTCACCCCAGTAGCCGACGACCTCGACGCCGTGGTGCACCGCGCGGAGCTCCAGCCAGTCGTCCATGCCGCCGATCTCGGGGCCCGCGCACTCGTGAACTGCCGCGATGCCGTGGCGTGCGGCATGGTCCAGCGCCGCGTGGCGCGCCTGATCCCGCTGTCGCGGGGTCAACAGCGCTCTCGCCGCGGCGCGAGCCAGGTGGTGCGCTTCGGCCGTCAGCGGCAACTGGTCGTGGTGTCCGGCGGCGCCGGGCAGCGCGGGCAGCAGAGTGCGCAGCGCCGTCGACGCGGCCGCGGAGTGCACGTCAACCCTGGCCAGATAGGCGGGCCGGGCGCCGAGCAGTCGATCGAGGTCGGCCGTGGTCGGCGGGGTGGGGTCCGGCCAGCGGGACTCGTCCCAGCCGTGACCCCAGATCAGCCCGGCGGGATTCTCGCGCGCATGGTCCCCGATCAGCCGGAGGGCGTCTTCGCGCGAGCGGGCCGAGCGCAGGTCCAGCCCGACGAGCGCCAGCCCCGTGGAGGTGACGTGGACGTGACTGTCGACGAAGGCAGGCGTCACGAAACCACCGTCGAGGTCGATGACGGTGGCGTCGGGGAACTGGCGGCGGCCCACGTCGTCGGCGCCCAGCCAGGCCACGATGCCGTCGGGGCTGTCGCTGACGGCCATCGCGGTCGCGTCGGGCATCGCCGTGTTGTAGACCCGGCCGCCGACCAGAAGTGTGGTCAAGCGACGTCGGGGTGTCTCGGCAGGCGCGGCGGCTCGACGTCGGTCACGTCGATCACCTCACCGTCGATGTAGTCACCGCGCGCGGGCGGACGGACGCCTGCGGTGGTGACGATGAGCGGCATCCGGTTCAGCCCGCGCGCCGCCAGCGCGGCGACCGCGGGGCGGGCTGCGACCCGCGTCGGCGGCAGCAGAAGCAGCAGCCCCAGCGCCGAGGTGACGAGGCCGGGGACGACGGTCAACACCGTGCCGAGGGCCACCAGCGCGCCGTCGGAGACGGCACCCTGAGGTGACGCGAGGCCGGCCTGCAGGCGCTGGATCTGGCGCTTGGCCTGCGAACCGGCCAGCGCGAGGCCCAGCGCGAAGGTGCCGAGCACCAGCAGGAACGTCCACCCGAAGCCGATCGTCGACACCAGCGCGACCACCACCGCCAGTTCGACGAGGACGTAGACCAAGAAGAGCCGCATAGCCATGACGTGACAACGCGCCGCGCGCGTCGAGGGTTCCTAGCCCGCCGAGCCGGGTGACTCGGGCGCCTGAATTTCTATGGCGGCGTGGACCTTGTCGACTCCGCCGCGGACGATCGCCTGCGGGATCCACCACCAGGCGTGGTACCAGAAGCGCTTGGTCGCCATGTCGAACACCCGCCTGGTCTCGGACTCGGGCAGCATGCGCGCCACGGCCTCGACCGGCTCGCCCTTGACCTTGCCGAGCACGCCGCACTTCTGGATGGTGACTCGCGGAGTGTTGTTGATGCGCTTGGTCTTCCACGATCCCTTGTCGGTGCTGATCAACAGCTTGTCACCCTCGGGAACGCCCCACACCGGCGTCGGCTTGGGCCTGCCGTCCTTGGTGAAGGTGGTCAGAAGGAGGTAGCGCTCCTGGTAGACGTCCTTGAACCCGACCACTAGGTGCTCGCCTTCAACTCGATGGTGACGTTCTTGTCCATGCCGCCGCGCAGCTTCGAGAACACGTTGAAGGTCTTGCCGATGAGCCCGTAGCGCTTGCCGATGGCGTCGTAGGTCGCACCGTTGGCGGTCTTGTCCAGGATGGTGGCGACGGCGTCCACCGCCTCACCCTTGGGCTTGCCACTGCGATCGCATTCGGCGATGGTCACGCGCGGTGTGTTGCGGATGCGTTTGACCTTCCATGACTCACCGCCGGTGATGACGACGAGTCCGTCGCCCTTCGGCGCCGCCCAGATCGCGGTGGGCTTGGGCCTGCCGTCCTTCGTGAAGGTGGTCAGCAGGATGTACTCGGACTTCGCGACGTCGGCGAATGTGACGGGCATGAGCCTCAATCTAACGGCTCACCCGCGGCCCGGTCGCGCGGTCGGAGATCGGCCAACGCGGATCAGCGGTCGTAGTTGCCCCAGCGGCCGTGCCACGACTGCGGGTACGGCATACCGAGAACCGCGAGCATCACGAGCACGACGGCTGCGAAGGCGAAGAGTCCCAACATTGGCATTCCTCCAGTGTCATCCGGATGCCCTGATGAATGTGGTTGGCATGCGGACGTTCTCAAGCAACGTAATACCGGCGGTACTGCCTATATACATTTCGTGTGGGACGGAACACACCGGTCGAAAACGTGACGGAGGTCACCTTGCCGGAGTGCGGACCTCGAAGTCGCGGACGTCGGGGGTGGCCAGCAGCTCGTGGTGCCGCTCGGGCGTCCACGGAAACAGCTCGGGCAGGCCGTCGGCACCGAGGTACCAGCTGGAGCAGCCGGTGACCCAAATCGTTTGCGGCATGGCCGCTTTCATCTCGTCGTTGTAGTCCTTGGTGGCGGTGTCGGTGGGTGCGGCGGCGAGCACGCGACCGTCGGCGATCTGCCTGATCCACCAGAGCGCGTACTCGGCCTGATCCTCCGCGATCGGGACCAGCGACTGGTTGCCGATCGGTGAGTGTGGGCCCATGAGCATGAACATGTTGGGAAAGCCCGGCACCGCGACCGAACGGTAGGCCTTCGGACCGTCCACCCACGCCTCGTCCAGGCGCAGGCCGTTCTCGCCCGTCACGTCCATGGGCCTGACGTAGGCCCTGGCGTCGAAGCCGGTCGCCAGCACCAGGACGTCCACCTCGTGCAGCGTGCCGTCGGCGGTCACCACGCCCCGTGGCTCGACGTGATGGATCGCTTCGGTGACGACGTCGACGCCCGCCCGTTGGACCGCCCGGTAGAAGCCGCCGGAGAAGATCATCCGCTTGCACATCGGCTGGTCGGTGGGCGTCAGCGTGCTCCGCAGCCCGCGGTCGCGAACCGAAGCCCGCAGGTTGAGGCGGCACAGCACCTGATACATCGTGCGCGCGATGCCGGGCCTGATCGGCGCGCGGCCGAACGTCAGCCGGACGAACGCCCCCCAGAAGCGGTACCCCGGCTCGGTCAGCCGCGGCCACCGACGCATCAACCGCCGCGAGGTTCGTCCGTACCGGAGATTCGGCCAGGGGCAGACCCACTGTGCGGTGCGCTGAAAGATCGTCAGACCCCGGACGTTCCCACCGAGTGCGGCCGTGATCTGAACACCCGTCGAGCCCGTTCCGATCAGCCCGATTCGCTTGTCCGGCAACGATACCGAGTGATCCCATTGCGAGGAGTGGAACACCGGCCCCGAGAACGCGTCGAGCCCGGGGATGTCGGGCCGGCGCGGCACGCGCAGGACACCGGTCGCCGTGACCAGCACGTCGAAGAACCGCTCACCCTCGGCCGTGGTCAGCACCCACCCGCCGTCGCGGAACTCGGCCGAGGCGACGTCGGCGCCGAACCGGATGTGCTCGCGAATCCGCCGCACCTCAACCGTGCGGCGCAGGTAGTCCCTGATCTCGGATCCGGGCGCCATCAGCCGCGACCACTCGGGGTTCGGTGCGAACGAGTACGTGTAGTACCTGGCCGGCACGTCGCAGTGCAGTCCCGGGTAGGTGTTGTCGCGCCAGGTGCCGCCGACGTCGTCGGCCTTCTCGAAGATCGTGAACGTGTCGATCCCCGCGTCGAGAAGCTTCACCGCCATGCAGATGCCCGACATTCCTGCCCCGACGATGGCCACCGTCGGCGTCTTTCCGGATGTGACCACGCGGACCCTCCCCGAGCTGCGGATCACCCGACGGTACGCCCGGCGGCGCCCGAAATTGACGTCTTCGACGGTTCGAGTGCAGTTCGAATCGCGATCAGCCAAAGCCTGGGCAGAACGGCGGCGGCGGGATGCAATCGGGGCATGCCCAACTCCCCTGTCATCGTGAAACTGGCGCGCACATCGGCGCCCGCGTCGACGGCGTCCGGCTCGACAACGGCCTCGCCTCGAGCGTGGTCGAGGCCATCAACGACGCGCTGCTGGAGCACAAGGTCATCTTCTTCCGCGGCCAGCACCATCTCGACGACGAGGGTCAGCTCGCCTTCGCCAGGACGTTGGGCACGCCGACCGTCGCGCACCCGACCGTGACCTCCCGCGGCGCCGACGTGCTGCCCATCGACTCGCGCTACGACAAGGCTAATTCCTGGCACACCGACGTCACGTTCGTCGACCGCATCCCGAAGGCCTCGCTGCTGCGCGCGATCTCACTGCCCGAGTACGGCGGAACCACGACGTGGGCGTCGACCGAGGCCGCCTACGACCAGCTTCCGCCGCCGCTGAAGGCGCTCGTCGAGAACCTCTGGGCGGTGCACAGCAACGACTACGACTACATCAAGGACGTCGGGGAGGACTCGACCGAGGTCGACGACGAAGTCGCCAGGAACACCCGGCAGTACCGCGAGGAGTTCATCTCGAACATCTACGAGACCGAACACCCCGTGGTGCGCGTCCATCCCGAGACCGGGCGCCGGGTGCTGCTGCTCGGCCACTTCGTGAAGCGCTTCATCGGTCTCGGCAGTACCGAGTCGAGCACGCTTCTGCAACTGCTCCAGGCGCGAGTCACCAGGCTGGAGAACACGATTCGCTGGAACTGGCAGCCAGGCGACCTGGCCATCTGGGACAACAGGGCCACCCAGCACTACGCCGTCTCGGACTACGACGACCAGTATCGGCGACTCAGCCGCGTCACCCTGGCCGGTGACGTGCCCGTCGACGTGCACGGCGCGCCGAGCCGCGTCGTCTCGGGTGACGCGTCGCACTACTCGGCCATCGTGGCGCCCACCCGTCTGGTCGCCGTACCGTAGGTGGGTGGCCAGAACCCGCGATGACGACGCCTGTCCCGGTGCGCTGCAGGTGCACCAGGCGGCCGACGGCGCGCTCGCGCGGGTCCGGCTGCCCGGCGGCATGATCACCGCCCCGCAGCTCGAGGCGCTGGCACTGGCGGCGGCCCGGTTCGGTTCGCACGCAATGGAACTGACGTCGCGCGGCAACGTCCAGGTGCGCGGGATCACCGACACCGACGGGCTGGCCGACGCGCTCGCCGACGCAGGCCTGCTGCCGTCCGCCAGCCACGAACGGGTCCGCAACGTGATCGCCTCGCCACTGACGGGGCGCCAGGGCGGCGCCGCCGACGTGCGGCGCATGGTGCACCGCCTCGATGAGGCGATCCAGGCCAGCACCCGACTCGAGCGGCTGCCGGGGCGCTTCCTCTTCGCGCTCGACGACGGCCGCGGCGACGTGTCGGGGCTCGGCGCCGACGTGGGCGTCCACTTCCTCGACGCCGACACCGCCGCTCTGCTGGTCGCAGGCGTCGACACCGGGGTCCGCGTGCGCGACGTCGTACCCGTGCTCGTCGAGGTGGCCGAACGGTTCGCCGAGATTCGCGGAAATGCTTGGCGCACATCCGAACTCAGTGATGCAACTACTCTCTTGGACGGTGTCACGCCCACCGCGGAGCCCGGCGCGACGTGGCCGCCCATGACACGACCACCCGTCGGCTGGATCACCCAGGACGACGGACTGGTCACCCTCGGCGCGGGCGTGCCCCTCGGCGTCCTGAAGACCAGGGTCGCCGAGTACGTGGCCGCGATGGCGTCGCCCGTGGTGATCACACCGTGGCGGTCGCTGCTGGTCTGTGACCTCGACGAGGGGGTCGCCGACGCCGCGCTGCGCGTGCTCGCCCCGCTCGGTCTGGTGTTCGACGAGGCATCACCGTGGTTGGACGTCAGCTCCTGCACCGGCAGTCCCGGCTGCGCGCACTCGGCCGCGGACGTCCGCGCCGACGCCGCCGCGGCGGTGTCCGACGGCGTCGGGGGCATCCACCGGCACTTCGTCGGGTGCGAGCGGGCATGCGGCAGCCCACCGACCGCAGAGGTGCTGGTGGCCACGACGAACGGATACGCACCGCGGCCGTAGGGTGTTCGCGTGCTCGACTACACCCGCGATGCCGCCGAGATCTATCGACAGTCCTTCGCCACCATCCGCGCCGAGGCCGACCTCGCCAGGTTTCCCGAAGACGTGTCACGCGTCGTCGTCCGGCTGATCCACACCTGCGGTCAGGTGGACGTGGCCGAGCACGTCGCCTTCACCCCCGACGTCGTGACCGCGACCCATCGCGCGCTGGCCGACGGTGCCCCCGTGCTGTGCGACTCCTCGATGGTGGCCGCGGGTATCACGAGGAAGCGGCTGCCCGCCGACAACGAGATCGTGTCCCTGGTCGCCGACCCGAGGGCGGCCGAGCTGGCAGCGACGCTGGGCAGCACCCGGTCCGCCGCAGGGGTCGACCTGTGGGCGGACCGGCTCGGCGGCGCCGTAGTGGCCGTCGGCAATGCACCCACGGCGCTGTTCCGGCTCCTCGAGCTTCTCGACGACGGCGCACCGGTGCCCGCTGCCGTGCTCGGCGGTCCGGTCGGCTTCGTCGGCTCTGCGCAGTCGAAGGACGAGTTGATCGAGCGTCCACGCGGCATGGAGTACCTCGTCGTGACCGGGCGTCGCGGCGGCAGCGCCATGGCCGCTGCCGCGGTCAACGCCATGGCCACCGAGCGGGAGTGACACCGTTCTGACTGGTGTCAGAAATCGTTGACAGCTGTCAGACGCGCGATTAGTGTCGCGCGTCATGACCGGCCCCTCTCCGCTGGCCCCGTCCATCCCCCGCCGTCCCACCGACGTCACGCCGGGGTGGCTGCAGGCGGTCCTCGGCGTCGGGGTCGACTCGGTCCTCGTGACCCCGATCGGGACCGGCCAGACGGGCGCCACCTACCGGCTCTCGGTGCGGTACGACGCCGACGGAACCGACCTGCCCACCACCTTCGCCGTCAAGCTGTCGTCACAGGACGACGCAGTGCGCGATCGGGTGGCCCTGGGGTACCGGTCCGAGCACGCCTTCTACACCGGCGTCGCGGACGTCGTCCGCGTGCCGGTGCCCACCCACTACCACTGCGAGATCTCGGCCGACGGCGGCGACTTCGTGCTGCTGCTCGCGGACATGGCGCCCGCGGTGCAGGGCGACCAGATCGGCGGCTGCACGACGGCGGAAGCCGAACTCGGGGTCCGCGCCCTGGCCGGCCTGCACGGCCCCACCTGGTGCGACCCGACGTGGCACGAATTCCCGGGACTCGCCATGTCGATGGGCGACGAGGATGCCATGAAGGGCCTCGGCGACATCGCGGTGATGGCCACCCAGATCACCCTCGACCGACTCGGCGACCGGATGACCGCCGAGGACCGCGACACGACGACGCGCGCCATGGCGATGGTGACGCCGTGGCTGCGGGCCTACCGAGATCGGTTCTCCCTGATGCACGGCGACTACCGCCTCGACAACATGCTGTTCGACCCCGACCGCACCCGCGTCACGATCGTCGACTGGCAGACGCTCGGGGTGGGACTGCCCGCCCGCGACCTCGCGTACTTCACCGGCACCAGCCTGCTGCCCGCCGACCGGGCGGCTGCCGACGAGAACCTGGTCGCCGCATACCATTCGGAGCTCGCGCAGTACGGCGTCGCGGACTACGACCTGGCCGCATGCCTGCACGACTACCGCGTCGGCATGCTGCAGGTGCCCCTGCTGTCGGTGCTCGGGTGCGCGTTCGCCATCTCCACCGAACGCGGCGACGACATGATGCTGGTGATGCTGGAGCGCGGGTGTCAGGCCATCCGCGACCTGGGCAGCCTGGACCTCGTCAGCGCGCTCTGACCCATTCGGCGGCGGCCGCCACCGTGGCCACCGTGGCCACCCCGGCCGGCAGCGCGGGACGCTCGACCATCACGACCGGGATCCCGAGGTCGGCCGCCGCGTCCACCTTGGCCCGCGTCATGCCGCCCCCGCTGTTCTTCGTCACGAGTGCATCGATTTCATACTCGACCAACAACTTTCGCTCGCCGTCGTAGTCGTACGGGCCGCGGGACAGCAGCATCTCGTGTCGGCGCGGCAGCAGGTGATCGGCAGGCGCGGTGACCGCCCTGATCAGGAACCACGCCTCGACGTCCGCGAAGGCGGCGGTGCCCGAGCGACCCGTGGTCAAAAACACCCGCGAAAAGCCTTCGCGCGCTACGACGTCGGCAGCCTCGACGTCGGATCCGACCGCGATCGCCGCACCGACCGGCCACGCCGGCCTGGCCAGCACGACGTGCGGCAGACCCGCACGCCGACACGCCGCGGTTGCGTTGGCCGTGATGCGCGCAGCGAAGGGATGGGTGGCGTCGACGATCGCGTCGATGCGCTCGTCGCGCAGCCAGTCGACGAGTCCGTCGGCGCCACCGAAGCCGCCGATCCGCACCGCCCCGACCGGGAGCGCGGGATCGGGCACCCGACCCGCCAACGAGCTGATCACGTCGACGTCTGCGTGCACCTCGGCGGCCAGTGCGCGCGCCTCCGCCGTCCCGCCGAGGAGGAGGAGGCGCATCAGTGCCTGCTTCCCCGACGGCGACCCGTCGAGTAGAGGTAGCTGTCCGAGAATCCGTCGGCGGCCAGCACGTCGCCCACGATGACGACGGCGGTGCGGGTCACCCCCGCGGCATGCGTCCGCTCGGCCAACTCGCCGAGCGCGCACCGCACCACCGTCTGCTGCGGCCACGACGCGAAGGCGACCACGGCGCAGGGTGTTTCGGGCCCGTATCCGCCTGCGAGGAGATCGGTCTGGACCGCGTCGATCTGGGCGGCCGCCAGGTGCAGCACCAACGTGGCCCCTGGCGCCGACAGGCTCCGCAGGTCCTCCCCCTCCGGCATCGCCGTCGACAGCGTCGCCACCCTGGTCAGCGTGATCGTCTGGGCGACCGCGGGTACCGTCAGCTCCCTGCCGAGCACGGCCGCCGCCGCGGCGAACGCGGGCACCCCCGGCACGACCTCGTAGTCGACCCCTGCCGCGTCGAGCCTGCGGCACTGTTCGGCCAGCGCACTGTAGATCGACGGGTCGCCGGAGTGCAGCCGCGCCACGTCCAGTCCGGCCGCGTGTGCGGCGGTGAGCTCGGCGACGATCTGGTCCAGCGTCAGCGGCCCGGTGTCGATGACCCTGGCGTCCGGCGGACACAGCGCCAACAGGTCGTCGGGCATGATCGAGCCCGCGTACAGACACACCGGACACCGCCGCAGCAGGCGCTCTCCGCGCACCGTGATCAGGTCGGCGGCGCCGGGACCCGCGCCGATGAAGTAGACGGTCACCGCTTGGTCACCTGCCACTGCGTGACGGGCATCGCGGGACGCCAGCCGGTGAAGCCACCCACCGGCTCGCCGCGGTAGTGCTGGAACCGCTGCAAAGTGCCTCCCTTGGCCGAATACCACTGCAGAAGAACGACTTCCGACTCGGCCGTGACGGTGTTGGCCACCAACCGGCCACCTGGCGCCAACCGCTCCCAGCAGCCATCGACGAGGCCGGAAGTGGTGATGCCGCCGCCGATGAAGACGGCGTCGGGTCTGGGCTCGGCGCCGAAGGTCTCCGGTGCGTCGAACGTGACGCGCACCGGAACCCCGAACGCCCTGGCGTTGGACTCGATCCTGCTGCGCCGCTGCGCATCACGCTCGAAGGCGATGGCCCGGCATCCCGCACCGCTGCGGCACCACTCGATCGAGATGCTGCCCGACCCGGCCCCCACGTCCCACAGCAGTTCCCCGGGACGCGGCGCCAGTGCGGCCATCGTCACGGCGCGGATGGTCTGCTTCGTCAGCTGCCCGTCGTGCGCCAACGCGTCGTCGGGCAAGGTCGCCAGGACGCGCTCGTCGGGCAGGTAGCGCACCGCCATCACGTTGAGCGGGTCGACGTCCTGCGGCGGCCTGCCTGCCCACTCGCGCGCGGTCGCCGAGCGCCGTCGCTCACCGGGGCCACCGAGTTGCTCGAGCACCGTCAACTCGGAGTCACCCCTTCCGGTGTCGGTCAGCAGCCGGGCCAGGGCGGAGGGGCTGGAGTCGTCGCGCGACAGCACCACGGCCTGGCCGCCGCGGCGGACGGCGGTGTGCGGAGTGGCGGTGACCAGGCTGATGATCTCGGTGTCCTGCACCGCCCAGCCGACTCTGGCGCACGCCAGCGTCACCGACGACACGTGCGGCAGCACGGCCACGCGGTCGGGGCCGTACCACTGGATCAGGGTGTTGCCGATGCCGTGCAGTAGCGGGTCGCCGCTGGCGATCACGTGGACGTCGCCGGTCGCGTCGTCGAGGAGCGTGCGCACTGCGGGAAGCAGCGGAGACGGCCATTGTCTGCGGTGCGCCGACACCGTGTCGTCGAGCAGTGCGAGCTGCCGAGGAGAACCGTAAACGACAGTGGCCCTGTCTAATTCGGCACGGGATGCCGCCGGCAGCCCTGCCATGCCGTCGGCGCCGATCCCGATGACGACGATCATCGGGGCAGCCTGCGCCAGATCGCCCTCGGCATCAGCCTCAAGGCGAGGACCAACGCTCCCAGTGCCCGCGGCACCCAGATCTCGTTGCGGCCCTTGGCGAGTGCGTGTGCCGCCGCATCGGCGACCTGGCCGGGCGTGCTCGACAGCGGGGCGGGTGACATGCCGTCGGTCATGCGGCCGATCACGAACCCGGGCCTGACCAGCAGCAGCCGCACACCGGTGCCGTGCAGCGCGTCGGCCAACCCGCGGCTGAACGCGTCGAGTCCCGACTTGGCCGAGCCGTAGACGTAGTTGGCGCGGCGCGGCCTGGCCCCCGCGACCGAGGAGAACACCACGATCCTGCCCCGCCCCACCTGGCGCATCGTGGCCGCCAACGCCGTCAACAGACTGACCTGGGCGGTGTAGTCGGTGTGCACGATCGCGGCGGCGTGGGCGGGATCGACCTCCGCTCTTGCCTGATCGCCGAGGATCCCGAACGCGACCACCGCCGTGCCGATCGGACCGTGTGCGGCCACGATCGCGTCGACGAGCGGTGCGTGCGACGCGAGGTCGTCCGCGTCGAATTCGAGGACGTCCACCGCGGCGGCGCCCGCGTCGTTCAGCGCGGCGATCTGTTCGGACAACCGGTCGGCGCCGCGGGCCGCCAGGACCACCGTGGCGCCACGGGCCAATCGCGTTCCCAGTTCGACTCCGATCTCGCTCCGACCGCCGAAAATCACCACCGCGCCCGCGTCAGCCGTGTCCTCCATGGCAGTGATTATGTCCTGCGCTAGGTTGGACACCGATGGCCAAGGCAACCACCCGGCTGACCAACGACGCGTTGGCGTTCCTCACCGAACGACACCTCGCCATGCTGACCACCCTGCGTGCGGACAACTCGCCGCACGTGGTCGCCGTCGGTTTCACCTTCGACCCCAAGACCCACGTCGCCAGGGTCATCACCACGGGCGGCTCGCAGAAAGCGGTCAACGCCGACCAGCGCGGGGTGGCCGTGCTCAGCCAGGTCGACGGCGCCAGATGGCTGTCGCTGGAGGGCAGCTCGTCGGTCAACTCGGATCCGGACGCCGTGCGCGACGCCGAGCTGCGGTACGCGCAGCGTTATCGAACGCCGAGGGTGAACCCCCGCCGGGTGGTCATCGAGGTGCGGATCGAGCGGGTGCTGGGTTCCTCGGAACTGCTGGACCGCGGCGTCGACGCCGACTCCTGACGGTCAGACGGGCACGACGATCAGATCGTGCGGCCGGTCGTTGACCGACAGCGCCCCGTCGCCGGTGACCACCACGATGTCCTCGATGCGGGCACCCCATTCCCCGGGGAAGTAAATGCC
>JAESGJ010000406.1_pt1 | contig 27802 bp, 23 predicted proteins | sample 9266241 | NCBI WGS metagenome assembly JAESGJ01 (sample SAMN14514841, study PRJNA621669) | algae metagenome | isolation source: Brasilonema octagenarum HA4186-MV1 and co-occurring heterotrophs from wet... | place: USA: Manoa Valley, Hawaii | collected 2009-07-20 | reverse complement strand
CGGACTTGCGCCCGACCGTCGTGAGGATGCCGACCTCGGTGCCCTTCAGGAACTTGTTGCCGAACCTGCCCCCGGACTTCTTGAAGAGGAAGGTCTGCGCCTTCGACATCCACTTGATCGCGGTGCCGACCTTCGCCGAGTTCAGGCTTTCGATCTGTTTGGGCTTGAGCGGTCGGGACGGGGTGGCCATCGGGAAACCCTACTTCTTGACGAAGGGCCGGATGTTGGCCCTGATGTGGCGGATCTTGCCGTCGGCGGTGAAGAGGAAGGTCTCGTCGACGTGGGCGCACACCCGGCGGCCGCCGAGCGACGGCTTGGTGATCACGTCGAACCTCGCCCGCAGGCCGTCGCCGGCGACGCTGAACTCCGGGGTGGTCGTCGCCTGGATGATCCGGTACTGCGGACCGCGGTTGAGGCTGCGGCGCAAGTGATCTCCCGAGAAGCCGGTCTTGAGTCCGACCTCGATCCTGGTGCAGTCGGGTGCGAAGGGAACGTCGTCGGCCCGGTGGTCGGCGAGCGCACTGATGTAGGCCTGCGCGGCCGCGACGCGCTGCGTGTCCGGAACTACCGAGGAATCCACTAGATCCGCTCGATGATCGTGCCGGTGGACAGCGCGCCACCCGCACACATCGTGATCAGCGCGGTGGTCTTGTCGGTGCGCTCGAGCTCGTGCAGCGCCGTGGTGATGAGCCGGCTGCCGGTGCTGCCGACGGGGTGTCCCAGTGCGATCGCCCCGCCGTTGACGTTGACGGTGTCCATGTCGGGCTCGTGCACGCGCGCCCACGACAGCACGACGGACGCGAACGCCTCGTTGATCTCGGTGATGTCGATGTCGCCCATCTTCATCCCGGCCTTCTCCAGCACCTTGGCCGTCGACTGCACCGGGCCGTCGAGGTGGTAGTAGGGCTCGGAGCCGACCAGTGCCTGGCTGACGATGCGGGCGCGTGGCTTCAGGCCCAGCGCGCGGGCCTTATCTTCGTCCATCCACAGCACCGCGGCGGCGCCGTCGGAGATCTGCGACGACGTGCCCGCGGTGTGAATTCCGCCGTCCAGCACCGGCTTCAGCTGGCCGAGGCCCTCCAGCGTGGTGTCACGCAGGCCCTGGTCTCGGGTGACGACGTGACGCTCGTCGGTGGGCTTCTTGTTCTCGTCGAGCACGGGTGCCTCGATGCCGCTGATCTCGCGGTCGAAACGACCCTCGGCCCACGCCTGCTTGGCCTTCTGCTGCGAGGCCAGGCCGAACGCGTCGATGTCCTCACGGGTGATGCCGCGGCGCTTGGCGATCCGCTCGGCTGCGGTGAACTGGTCGGGCAGGTCGATGTCCCACGACGCGGGCCGCAGGATGCCGCGATCGGGACCGGCGTTGGCGCCGAGGCCGACACGGCTCATCGCCTCGATGCCGCAGGCGATGCCGACGTCGATGGCGCCCGCCGCGATGAGGCCCGCGACGAGTCCGTTGGCCTGCTGGCCGCTTCCGCACTGGCAGTCCACGGTCATCGCGCCGACGTGTTCTGGCAGGCCTGCCACCAGCCAGCTGACCCGGGTGATGTTGTTGGACTGCTCGCCGAACTGCGTGACACAGCCGCCGATGACCTGCTCCACGTCACCGGCGTCGATGCCCGCCTTCTCGACGAGTGCGCGCTGGGTGGCGCCCAGCAACTCGGTGGCATGCAGCCCGGACAACCAACCGTTGCGCTTGCCGATGGGGCTGCGGGTGGCTTCGACGATGACAGGGTTACCCATTGCGCCAGGCTAGAACACGTTTCATAACTCTGACAAGCGGCGATGCTGCCACGCCTTTGATCTGCGGTGAAGGCATGTTTTACTGGCACTAGAACACGTTGCAATTGAGGAGAGCCCAACCGTGCCCACCCCCAATATCCCCGCTGACTTCGACTTCCTGAGCGCGACCCTGAACCTCGAGCGGCTGCCCGTGGAAGAGTTGGCGGAACTGAGAAGCTCCGAGCCCGTGCACTGGGTCGACGTGCCCGGCGGCACCGGCGGGTTCGGGGACACTGGCTACTGGCTCGTCACCAAGCACGCCGACGTCAAGGACGTGTCCAAGCGCAACGACGTCTTCGGCAGCTCCCCGGACGGCGCCATCCCCACCTGGCCGCAGGCCATGACGCGCGATGCGATCGACCTGCAGAAGGCCGTGCTGCTCAACATGGACGCGCCCCAGCACACGCGCCTCCGCAAGATCATCTCGCGCGGGTTCACCCCGCGGGCCATCGGACGGCTCGAGGACGAGTTGCGCACCCGCGCGGAGAACATCGCCAAGACCGCGGCGGCCGAGGGCACCGGAGACTTCGTCGAGCAGGTGTCGTGCGAACTGCCGCTGCAGGCGATCGCAGGCCTGCTCGGCGTGCCGCAGGAGGACCGCGACAAGCTCTTCCGGTGGTCCAACGAGATGACCGCGGGCGAAGATCCCGAGTACTCCGACGTGGATCCGGCGATGTCGTCCTTCGAACTGATCACCTATGCCATGAAGATGGCCGAGGAACGGGCGAACAACCCGACCGAGGACATCGTCACCCAGCTCATCCAGGCCGACGTCGACGGCGAGAAGCTCTCCGACGACGAGTTCGGCTTCTTCGTCGTGATGCTCGCCGTGGCGGGCAACGAGACCACCCGCAACTCGATCACGCACGGCATGATCGCGTTCTCGCAGAACCCCGAGCAGTGGGAGCTCTACAAGAAGGAGCGTCCCGGCACCGCCGCCGACGAGATCGTGCGATGGGCCACCCCGGTGTCGGCGTTCCAACGGACCGCGCTCGAGGACGCCGAAATCGGTGGCGTGCAGATCAAGAAGGGGCAGCGGGTGGTGATGTCCTACCGATCCGCCAACTTCGACGACGAGGTGTTCGAGAACCCCTACCAGTTCGACATCATGCGTAGCCCCAACCCGCACGTCGGCTTCGGCGGCACGGGAGCGCACTTCTGCATCGGGGCCAATCTGGCGCGGATGACGATTAACCTGATCTTCAACGCCGTCGCCGACGCCATGCCCAACCTGAAGTCGGTCGGCGAGCCCGAGCGTCTCATGTCGGGCTGGCTCAACGGGATCAAGCACTGGCAGGTCGACTACACCGGCGCTTAGTGCTCGAAAACCCAGGAATCAAGGAGGATTCGGGTGGACTTCAGCCCAGACGAGGGGCAGCAGGCCGTCGCCGACGTGGTGACGTCTGCGCTCGAGCGGGACAACAGCTGGGAGGCGCTCGTCGCGGGCGGCGTCATTGCCTTCGGGGTCCCCGAGCGGCTCGGCGGTGACGGTCTCGGCCTGCCCGAGATCACGACGGCGCTGACCGAGATCGGCAGGCACGGCACGGTCAGCCCCGCGCTGGCGACACTCGGGCTCGGCCTGGTGCCGCTGCTGGACCTGGCGTCCGACGAGCAGCAGGACCGCTTCCTGGCCGGCGTCGCCGAGGGTGGTGTGCTGTCCGCCGCACTCAACGAGCCGGGCGCCTCGTTGCCGGATCGTCCGAGGACGTCGTTGTCCGGCGGCAAGCTCACCGGCACCAAGGTCGGTGTTCCCTTTGCCGCGCAGGCGGATTGGCTCGTCGTCACGACTGACAACGGAGTCGTGGTGGTGGCGCCGACGGCCAGCGGTGTGACGCTGACCAAGACCCCGACGGCCACCCACTCCGACGAGTACGTGGTCGAGTTCGACGAGGTGTCAGTCCCCGTCGGCGACGTGCTCGAAGAGGCTCAGCCCCGCCGCGTCAACCAGTTGGCACTGGCGGCGACGGGTGCGTTCGCGGCGGGTCTCGTCGCCGGGGCCCTGCGACTGACCGCCGACTACGTGGCCAAGCGCGAGCAGTTCGGTCGGCCACTGTCGACGTTCCAAACCGTCGCCGCCCAGCTCGCCGAGGTCTACATCGCCTCGCGCACCATCGCGTTGGCCGCGACCTCGGTGGTGTGGCGACTCTCCGAAAGACGCGACGCCGATGACGACCTCGACGTGCTGGGCTACTGGCTGACGTCGCAGGCACCGCCGGTGATGCAGACCTGTCACCACCTACACGGCGGGATGGGGATGGACATCACCTACCCCATGGACCGGTACTACTCGACGATCAAGGACCTGACGCGCCTGCTCGGCGGGCCTGCGCATCGTCTCGAACTGGTGGGAGCGCAATGTTCATCGAACTGACCCCCGAGCAGCGTGAGCTGCAGGTCGAGATGCGGCAGTACTTCACGACTCTCATCTCGCCAGAAGAGGCCGCCGAGATGGAGACCGACCGGCACGGCAAGGCGTACCGGGCGATCATCAAGCGCATGGGCTCCGACGGCAAGCTCGGCGTCGGGTGGCCGAAGGAGTTCGGCGGGTTGGGTTTTGGCCCCATCGAGCAGCAGATCTTCGTCAACGAGGCCGCGCGCGCCGACGTGCCGCTGCCCGCGGTCACGCTGCAGACGGTTGGGCCCACGCTGCAGGTGTACGGCACGGAGCTGCAGAAGAAGAAGTTCCTGCCCGGCATCCTCGCGGGTGAGATCCACTTCGCGATCGGCTATTCCGAGCCGGAGGCAGGTACCGACCTGGCCTCGCTGCGGACCAGTGCGGTCCGTCAGGGCGACGAGTACATCGTGAACGGCCAGAAGATCTGGACCACGGGCGGCCATGACGCCGACTACCTGTGGCTGGCCGTGCGGACGGATCCGGAGGCGGTGAAGCACAAGGGCATTTCGATTCTCATCGTCGACACCACCGATCCGGGATACTCCTGGACGCCGATCATCCTGTCCGACGGCGCGCACCACACCAACGCCACCTACTTCAACGACGTCCGGGTGCCGGTCGAGATGCTGGTCGGCGAGGAGAACGCCGGCTGGCGGCTCATCACGACGCAGCTCAACCACGAGCGCGTCATGCTCGGACCGGCGGGCAAGGTGGCCGGCATCTACGACCACGTGCACGCGTGGGCGTCCAAGCCGGGTGCCGACGGCGTCACCCCGATCGACCAGGACGACGTGCGACGGCTGCTCGGTGAGATCAAGGCGATCTGGCGGATCAACGAGCTGCTCAACTGGCAGGTCGCCGCGGGCGCCGAGACCATCGAGGTCGCCGACGCTGCGGCCACCAAAGTCTTTGGCACCGAGCGGATTCAGAAGGTCGGACGCCTGGCCGAGGAGATCGTCGGCAAGTACGGCAACCCGGCCGAGCCGGCGACCGCCGAACTGCTGGAGTGGCTGGACAGCCAGACCAAGCGCAATCTGGTCATCACCTTCGGTGGCGGTGTGAACGAGGTGATGCGCGAGATGATCGCGGCGTCGGGCCTGAAGGTGCCTCGGGTGCCGCGGTGATGAGCGCTTGCGCGAAGAACAGAGGACTTTGATGAGCGCCATCGACGACATCAAGGCCGCGGCCGAACGGGTCAAGGCCGAAGGCAAGAGCAAGCCGCGGGTGGGCCGCCACCCGGTGAACCAGCCGATGGTCGACCACTGGACCGACGCTCTCGGGGACCGCAACCCGATCTACCACGACGAGGCCGCCGCCAAGGCCGCCGGTCATCCTGGCATCGTCGCGCCACCCGCCATGATCCAGGTCTGGACGATGATGGGCCTCGGCGGCGTGCGACCCGACGACGATCCCCTGGGCAAGATCATCGAATTATTCGACGACGCAGGCTATATCGGCGTCGTAGCGACCAACTGTGAGCAGACCTACCACCGCTATCTGCGCCACGGTGAGGAGGTCAGCGTCGCGGCGGAGCTGACCGACGTCGTCGGCCCGAAGCAGACGGCGCTCGGCGAGGCGTTCTTCATCACCCAGACGATCACCTGGTCGGTCGGCGACGAGGATGTCGCCGAGATGATGTGGCGCATCATGAAGTTCATCCCGAAGGATGGTGCCGAGAGCGCACCGTCGACGGTGCCCGACGACCTCGATGCCGACTCCGCGATGCGCCCCGCGTCGTCGAAGGACACGAAGTTCTTCTGGGACGGTGTCGGCGCCCACGAGCTGCGGATCCAGAAGCGTGGCGACGGCAGCCTGCAGCATCCGCCGGTGCCCGCCCTGTGGCTCGACAAGGACCGGGAGACCGACTACGTCGTCGCGTCCGGTCGCGGCACGGTGTTCAGCTTCGTCGTACACCACGCGCCCAAGGTGCCGGGGCGGACGGTGCCGTTCGTCATCGCACTCGTCGAACTCGAGGAAGGTGTGCGGATGCTCGGCGAGCTGCGCAACACCGACCCCGCGGCAGTGCAGATCGGAATGCCCGTGCGCGCCATGTACATCGACTTCCCGGCCAACGACGTCGGGCCCGCCTGGACCAACTACGCATGGGAGCCGGCCCAGTGAGCGCACCCACCATCGAGGTCGGCACCACGCTGCCCGAACTCGTCCTGTACGGAGATCCGACGTTCATCGTCTCGACCGCGATCGCCACCCGCGACTACCAGGACGTGCACCACGATCGCGACAAGGCGCAGGCGAAGGGCTCCAAGGACATCTTCGTCAACATCCTCACCGACACCGGTCTGGTGGAGCGCTTCGTCACCGACTGGGCGGGGCCCAACGCGATGATCAAATCGATCGGCCTGCGGCTCGGGGTCCCGTGGTATGCCTACGACACCGTCACGTTCAAGGGCGAGGTGACGGCGATCGACGGCGATCTGGTGACCCTGAAGGTCGTGGGCAGCAACAGTCTCGGCGATCACGTCATCGCGACCGCGACGCTCGTGATGGGCGGACGCGCGTGAGCGGGCTGTCGGGAAAGGCTGCGATCGTCGGCATCGGCGCCACCGACTTCTCGAAGAACTCCGGCCGCAGTGAATTGCGGCTGGCGGCTGAGGCGGTGCTCGACGCACTCGACGACGCAGGCCTCAAGCCCTCGGACGTCGACGGGATGACCACCTTCACGATGGACTCCAACACCGAGGTCGCGGTCGCGCGGGCCACGGGCATCGGAGACCTGAAGTTCTTCTCCAAGATCCACCACGGCGGCGGCGCTGCCTGCGCGACGGTGCAGCAGGCCGCGATGGCCGTGGCCACCGGGATCGCGGACTGCGTGGTGGCCTACCGCGCGTTCAATGAGCGCTCAGGCATGCGGTTCGGCCAGGTGCAGATGCGACTGGTGGAGAACGCCGACTCGACGGGTGTCGACAACTCCTTCTCGTATCCGCACGGATTGTCCACTCCCGCAGCGCAGGTCGCGATGATCGCCAAGCGCTACATGCACCTGTCGGGTGCCACCAGCCGCGACTTCGGCGCGATCTCGGTCGCCGATCGCAAGCACGCCGCCAAGAATCCGAAGGCGTACTTCTACGAGAAGCCCATCACCATCGAGGAACACCAAGCGTCGCGGTGGATCGCGGAACCACTGCGACTGCTCGACTGCTGCCAGGAGACCGACGGCGGGGTGGCGCTCGTCATCACGTCGCCCGAGCGCGCCAAGGACCTCAAACAGCGGCCGGCGATCATCGAGGCGGCCGCACAGGGTGCCAGCCCTGACCAGTACTCCATGGTGAGCTACTACCGACCCGAGCTCGACGGGCTGCCCGAGATGGGCCTCGTCGGCAAGCAGATGTGGGCGCAGTCCGGGCTCAAGCCAACGGACATCCAGACGGCGATCCTGTACGACCACTTCACGCCGTTCACGTTGATTCAGTTGGAGGAACTGGGATTCTGCGGCTGGGGCGAGGCCAAGGACTTCATCGCCGACGGCGCCATCGAGATCGGTGGTCGGCTGCCGTTGAATACCCACGGCGGTCAATTGGGCGAAGCGTACATCCACGGCATGAACGGCATCGCCGAGGGCGTGCGGCAGCTGCGAGGGACGTCGGTGAACCCGGTGCCCGACGTGGAGCACGTGTTGGTGACGGCGGGCACCGGGGTGCCCACCTCCGGCCTGATTCTGGGCTGACGAACCGCAATACCGACTTCTCCCTACGCAGACGCCATATTAACTTTGCGAAACTGACGCCTGCGTTGGATGTTTGCTGAACTCGCCCGGGCGGGGGTGCAAATGAATACAGAGGCCGGTACGAATTAATGCTGTCGAGTCTGGGCAAACGCTGTGAAGACGTGCAGGTCATTGCTGGTCTTCGGTCGCGTGCCGACTAATTCCGGTACCTCGGGTAATGACATTTCGTTACGCGCAGATGACGAAGAACCACGCCATGAGCAGTGAAAACACTGCGCCGTCCTTAGCGTGCAAACTATGGCGAGCCGCTCTCGAAGTTCACTTTTCTCGGGTGCCGTCAATAGCCATTGCGACGCTGTGGGGCCGCTGGTAGCGTTCCGCGCCGTAAGGCTCCAACGACGAAGTTCGGACCGCCGTACGCTCGCCCAGAATTTGCGAGAACTGCGGTTGATTGCACGAGGGCGATTTTCGGTCCGGCAAACTTCGGAAGTTTTGGGGATGACCGGGAGACCGGTTGGCACCAGCCGCTCTGCGGGTGGTGCCGGTGGGCCCGGTTCCGGGGAGGGCATCGGCGCCGACAGGTGAGATGAAAAACAGGGGGATGGAAAATGGGCGATTCACCGACGGCCGGCGGAGCCAGTAACGGCTCACGGCCAATCTCGACCGACGTGGTGGTCGAGGACCACGTCGTCAGTCAGTTCAGGCACAGCGGACACTCGTACATCAGAAATGCAGCCGCCGTGAAATCGACTGTCAGCCTTGTGATTCCCGTGCGGAACGAGGCGCGCAACGTGGCCTGGGTGCTGGAGCAGATCGCCGATGACGTGGACGAGATCATCCTCGTCGACGGCGCGTCGACCGACGCCACGCTGATCACCGCGCTGAGCTACCGCCCCGACATCAGGGTGGTCCCGCAGGAGGGCGTCGGCAAGGGCAGCGCCCTGCGCACGGGCTTCTTCGCCTCGACGGGCGACATCATCGTGATGATGGACGCCGACGGCAGCATGGCGCCGCAGGAGATCCGCCACTACGTACACTTCCTGCGCAACGGCTACGACTTCGTCAAGGGATCGCGGTTCATCGGCGGCGGTGGCTCGCTCGACATCACGCCGTTCCGCCGCCTCGGAAACCGGTTCCTGCTGGCCGTTTTCAATTCGATCTACGATTCCGACCTCACCGACCTGTGCTACGGCTTCTGTGCCTTCCACCGTCGGTACCTGGAACTGCTGCAGCTGTCCGCGACCGGCTTCGAGATCGAGGCCGAGATGACCGTGCAGGCGATGCAGGCGGGGCTTCGGATCGCCGAGGTGCCCAGCCTGGAGATGCCGCGGAGGTCGGGCAAGTCGAACCTCAACGCCATCCGCGACGGCTTCCGCGTGCTCAACACCGTGCTGAAGGGTCACCGGTCAGGCGTGTCGGGTCACCTGCTCGAGGCGATCAACCGGCGCCGTGGCACGGCGCCCGGCGCCGTCACGGCCACCGTCGAGGCTTGCTGAGCGATTCGTCACCGTGACGGTCGCGGCGCGTCTCGCCTGACCGGCGCGGTGCATCGCGGCACTGGTCGCCATCGTCATCACCGCATTGTCGCGGCATCTGGGACGACTTCCGTTGATCTACAGGACAATTGAACATCGTGGTATCCACTTAGGGGGCACTCGTGAAAGCTGTGATTCTCGCCGGGGGGCGGGGTACGCGAATCAGTGAGGAGTCGGAGAGCCGGCCGAAGCCGATGGTCGAAATCGGCGGCCGACCGATCATCTGGCACATCATGAAAATCTATGCAGCAGCCGGGGTTACGGACTTCGTGATCCTCGTCGGCTACAAGGGTTACATGATCAAGGAGTACTTCATGAACTACTTCTTGCACACGTCGGACGTGACCATCAACCTCGCCACCGACCAGGTCGCCACGGTTCAGTCCATGACCGAACCGTGGACGGTCACCCTGCTCGACACCGGCCTGAACACCATGACCGGCGGGCGCCTGCTGCGGGCTAAGAGGCACATCGGCGACGAGCCGTTCTGCTTCACGTACGGCGACGGCGTCACCGATCTCGACGTCCGCAAGGTCATCGAACACCACCGCCGGTCGGGTTCCGTCGCGACCGTGACCGCGGTGCAGCCACCTGCCCGCTACGGCACGCTCGAGTTCGACCAGGAGCGGGTGTCGTTCCAGGAGAAGCCGATCGGTGACGGTGGGTGGGTCAACGGCGGCTTCTTCGTCGCCGAGCCCTCGATGCTCGACTACATCCACGGCGATGACACGGTGTTCGAGCAGGCGCCGCTGCAACGCCTGGCGGCCGACGGTGAGCTGTCCGCGTACCAGCACGCCGGCTTCTGGCGGGGAATGGATACATTGTGGGACAAGATCTACCTGAATGACCTGTGGGACAACGACAAGGCTCCGTGGAAGATCTGGAATGACGCCCTTGTCTAGCCAGCTGTCGTGCCGGCTGTGCGGTTCGACCCGCATGCTGAGTGTCCTGGACCTCGGCGCCAGCCCGCCGTCGCAGAGCTTCCTTCCCGCCGGGAAGCTCGATTCCCCGGAGCCGACCTTCCCACTGCACCTGCGGGTGTGCGAAACGTGCCTGCTGCTGCAGATCCCGGCATTGATCACCTCGGAGGACACGTTCACCGAATACGCGTACTTCTCGTCGTACTCGGACAGCTGGGTGCAGCACGCGAAGCGCTATGTCGACGACACCGCGAACAGGCTTGATCTGGGCGAGGATTCGTTCGTGGTCGAGGTGGCCAGCAACGACGGCTACCTGCTGCAGCACGTGCTCGACCGCGGCATCCGGTGCCTCGGCATCGAGCCCTCGGTGAACGTCGGGGCCGCCGCCCGCACGCGCGGGGTGCCCACGCACACGGCGTTCCTGAGCGAGGCGACGGCGGCCGAGGTGCGGGCCGAGTACGGTCCTGCTGACCTGGTGGTCGCGAACAACGTCTACGCCCACATTCCCGATCTGGTGGGATTCACCAAGGGACTCCGGGCCCTGATGAGCGACGACGGCTGGCTCAGCATCGAGGTGCACCATGCGCTGAACCTCGTCGCGCTCGGCCAGTTCGACACCATCTACCACGAGCACTTCCAGTACTACACGGTGCTGGCGGCGATGCGCGCGCTGGCCAGTGGCGGGCTTGCGCTGGTCGACGTGGAAATGGTTGAAACGCATGGTGGTTCGCTTCGACTGTGGGCGCGTCCCGAGGGGGTCGCGGGGCTGCCGAGCGCACGGGTGGTCGAGGCGCTGAGAGTCGAGGAGGCGGCGGGTCTGCATCACGTCGACGGCTACCTGCAACTGCGGCGCAGGACCGAGACCATCAAGAACGACCTGCTGTCGTTCCTGCTCGACTGCAAGGCGGAGGGCAAGCGAGTCGTGGGCTACGGCGCGCCCGCCAAGGGCAACACGCTGCTGAACTACTGCGGCATCCGCAGCGATCTGATCGAGTACACCGTCGACCGGAACCCCTACAAGCACGGCACGTTCACGCCGGGCACGCGAATTCCGATCCACGATCCGATCCAGCTCGACAAGGACCAGCCCGAGGTGGTGCTGGTGCTGCCCTGGAACCTCGAGGCGGAGCTGACCGACCAACTCGCCTACATCGCGGAGTGGGGCGCCACGCTGGTCTATCCGCTGCCCACGCTGCACTCCGCGGAGCTGCCTCGAACGTCACCCGCGCGAAGCGACGGGATGACGTCGTGAAAGTTCTGGTCACCGGACATCAGGGGTACCTCGGCACCGTCATGGTGCCGGTGCTGCAAGCGGCCGGGCACCACGTCACCGGGCTGGACTGTGGCTTCTTCGCCGATTGCGTGCTCGGCCCCACGCCGGCCGACCCGGAGGAGATCCGGGTCGATCTGCGGGACGTGACGGTCGACCAGCTGGCGGGGTTCGACGCCGTCGTCCACCTCGCGGCCCTGTCGAACGATCCGCTCGGCGCGATGGAACCCCAGATCACCTACGACATCAACCATCACGCGTCGGTCCGGTTGGCCCGGCTGGCCAAGGACGCGGGCGTCCGACGCTTCCTCTACGCGTCGACGTGCTCCGTATACGGTGCCGCAGGCGCCGAACTGGTCAACGAGGAGGCCGCGCTGCGGCCGCTGACGCCGTACGCGGAGAGCAAGGTTCGCGTCGAGGACGACGTGGCCGCGATCGCCGACGATTCGTTCTCGCCGGTGTTCCTGCGCAACGCGACGGCCTTCGGGTTCTCGCCGCGGCTACGTGCCGACATCGTCGTGAACAATCTGGTCGGTCGCGCCGTTCTCACGGGTGAGGTGCGGGTGCTCTCCGACGGCACGCCGTGGCGCCCGCTGGTGCACGCGCGGGACATCGCATCGGCGTTCCTCGCCGCGCTGGAGGCACCGGTCTACGCAATCCATTGCGCGGCCTTCAACGTCGGCTCGGAGATGAACAATCTCACCGTCGCCCAGATCGCGGAGTCGGTCGTCGACGTGGTGCCCGGCTCGACACTGGCGATCACGGGAGAGTCGGGGGCCGACCCGCGGTCGTACCGGGTGGACTTCTCCAAGTACCGAAAGGCCCTCGGGTTCGAGGCGTCCTGGTCGGTCGCCGACGGCGCGGCCGAACTGTACGAGGCCTACGTCTCACTGGGGCTGACCGCAGACGACTTCGCGATGACGTTCACCCGCCTCGCCCACCTCGACGCCCTGCGCGCCGCCGATCTGGTCGACGGGTCGATGCGATGGGTCAGGGCAGATGCATGAGGAGCTCGGCCCAGCTGGGCGCGCTCGCATCGCTCGCCGACATGACGGTCACCGGTAGGGGCCAGTCGATCCCGAGATCGGGATCGTCGTATGCGACCGACACGTTCTCGGAAGGGTCATGAGGACGGTCGATTCGATAGCAGACGTCGGCGGTCGTCGTCAGAGCTTGGAAGCCGTGAAGGAAGCCGGGGGGCACGTACAAATGATGAAAATCCTTGTCGTCGAGCAGGAATGCCTGCTTGCGGCCGAATGTCGGCGAGCTTCGGCGGATGTCGACCAGGACGTCCTGAACCGCACCGTTGGCGCAGCGCACCAGCTTCGCCTCGCCCCGGCCGGAGCGGCCGTGCATCCCGCGCACCACCCCCACCGCGGACCGCGACTGCGAGTCCTGGATGAAGGACGCCGAGCGGCCGGGGGTCCCGAAGTGCCCGTCGAAGATCTCCGCGTCGAACGTGCGGGTGAACAGTCCACGGTCATCCCGGAACGGTGTCGGCGCCAGGACGAGAACGTCGGCGAGCTCGGTTTCGTCAATTCGCACGAGGAAATGGTGCCATGAACGCGTGCAGAGGGTGCGGGGATGTTTCGGTCCAGCGCGTGCTGGACTTCGGAAAGGTGCCTGCGCCGGACCACTTTCCGCTTCTTTCCGAACCGTTCGGAGCCGATGAGGCGTGCCACGGTCTCGCCATCGACCTGTGCGGTGCGTGCGGACTGGCCCAGCTGGCCGAGGACGACACCACCGGCGAGGAACTGCACGGGCTCGAGCCGAAGGCACTGAGGGACCAGGCCGAGCTCGCGGTCAAGCAGGTGGCGGCCGCCGGGTGGCTGCGGGGTGACACCGTTCTGGAGTTCGACAGCCCGCACAGCGGCACCTGGGTCCCGCACGTTGCCGAATACGGTTTCCACACGGCCACGACCGACGCCGACGTGGTGCTCGACTGCTTCGGCATCATGCACGAACCCGATCAGCGCAGCTCCTTCGTGCGCCGGGCCGAGGCCACGCGCAAGGACGGCGTGCTGCTGCTGCAGTACCAGTCGATCGTGACGATCGTCGAGCAGGGCCAGTGGAATGCCCTGCGGCACGGGCACTTCGCGTACTACTCGCTGACCTCGTTGGCGCGGCTGCTCGGTGACGTCGGGATGAGCATCGCCACGGCATGGGAGTTCGACCTCTACGGCGGCACCGTACTGGTGGCCGCCGTGCACGGAGACGTCGAACCCGATGCGGCCGTCCGGGGGCTCCTGGACGGGGAGAGCGCGATGGGCATCACCACGCCGGGGGCCCTCGCCGTATTGCAGGAGACCGCCGACCATGACGTCGACTCGCTGGTCTCTTGGCTCGAGGAGGAGGCCGCTGCCGGTCGCACCGTGTGGGCCTACGCCGCGGCGTCGAAAGCGGTCTCGCTGTTCAGCCGCGCAGGCATCACCACCCGGCTGGTGCAGGCCGTGGCCGACGCGTCACCGGTGAAACAGGGCCGCCGGATGCCTGGCACCGACATCCCGATCGTGCCGCCGGGCGAGTTGCTCGCAGCCATGCCGGACCGGGTGCTGTTGACGCTGTCGGATCTGCTGCCAGAGGTCAGCGCCCGATTCCCCGAACTCGACGGACGATGGAAGGCGCACGGACCATGACCGCGACATCGGCAGAGGTGCACGACGAGTTCCGCGGCCTTGAGGGGCAGCACCCGAAGGTGTCGGTGGTGATTCCCGCCTACCAGGGCGAGCAGCACCTCGAGCGGCTGCTCGACAGTCTGCTGTCGCAGGACTACGACGACTACGAGGTGGTCGTCATCGACAACAACAGCTCCGACGGCACCGCTGCCATCCTCGAGGCGATCACCGACGACCGCCTCCGGGTGGTGCGCAACCCGATGACGTTGCCGGTCACCGACAACTGGAACTTCGCGCTCGCCAACGCCCGCGGCGACTACCTGAAGCTCATCTGCACCGACGACGTCCTCACGCCGGACTGCCTCTCGAAGCAGGCCGCCGTGCTCGACGCGATGCCCGGCGTGGCGCTGGTCTCCTTCAAGTGCGACTACATCGACGACGACGACCAGCTGATCATCGGGTCGCGCGGCCTCGTCGGCATCGAGGGCCTGGTCTCCGCCGAGCGCGTGGTGCAACGGATCATCCGTTGCGGCGGGAACCCGATCGGGGGTCCGCTGGCGGGCATGTTCCGGCGCACCGACCTCGAGCGCAGCGGCGGCTTCGACCCGAAGTACGTGTTCCTCGGGGACATGGAACTGTGGGTGCGCCTGCTGCACAACGGCGACTTCTACGGCGTGCCCGAGACTCTCGGTTCGTTCCGGGTCCGCGGGGGCTCGGTGTCCGGCCTGATGTCCACGCGCAGGGCGATCGCCGAACAACTGGGCTTCGAGCGGCAGCTGGCCGACGATCCCCGCTGGGGCATCACCGTTCCCGATCGCATCGGCGGCCGGGTGCGGATGTACGAGTCGCACCTGCGGCGCACGGTCCTGTTCGCCTCGACGATCTGGAGGGTGAAGCGACGCAACCGTGGACCTGTCGTCCCCGTGGCGGCGATGGAGTCGGATGCGTACGCCGCCGCGGGAACCCTGTCCACCGTGGTCTGCGCATACACCACCCTGCGTTGGGAGGCGATGTGTCGCGCGGTGGAATCAGTTCTGGCGCAGGATTTCACCGACTCCGACGTGATCGTCGTGATCGACCACTGCCCGGAGTTGTACCGCATGGCGGGCGACCGGTTCGGGCCGGACGAGCGGGTCACGGTGCTGGAGAACACGCACGAGAAGGGTCTGTCGGGGGCGCGTAACACCGGGGTGGAGGCGGCAGGCGGTGACGTCGTGGCCTTCGTCGACGACGACGCCGTCGCGCAGCCGGGGTGGGCGAAGGCCCTGATGCGACATTATCGCGACGGCCGGATCGCCGGTGTCGGTGGCTACGCCGACCCGGTGTGGGCCGACGGCAGGCCGGACTGGATGCCGAGGGAGTTCGACTGGGTCGTCGGCTGCAGCTATACGGGTCAGCCGACCCAGCTGGCGCCGGTACGAAACCCGTTGGGTTGCAACATGTCTTTGCGGCGCTCGGTCTTCGACGTCGTCGGCGGCTTCGACTCGGCGGTGGGCCGGGTCGGCACCCATCCGGTGGGCTGCGAGGAGACCGAGATGTGCATCCGCATCTCCGCGCACCAGCCCTCCTCGCGGATCCTCTACGACCCCGAGGCGCGCGTCGAGCACCACGTGTCGGCAGATCGGGCGACCCTGCGCTACTTCCGCAGGCGCTGCTACCACGAGGGGATGTCCAAGGCGATCGTCGCCGAGCTGGCGTCCCAGTCGACCGCGGCGCTGGCCACCGAGCGGGCCTACACCTTGCGCGTGCTACCGCGAGGCGTTGCGCGCGAATGCCTTTCGATGGAGCGTGCCGGGCTCGCGCGTGCGGGTGTGATGGTGCTGGGGTTGGCCGCCACCACCGCGGGTTACGTCAACGCGAAGGTCCGGCGCGGACGCCGGGCCAAGGGCGTCACGCCATGATTCCCACCGGCAGGTTCCGTCTCAGGCAGACGCCGGGCGGTGAACTCGGTGCCGAGTCCAACCTGAACGTCAACACGATCGCGCTCATCGTGTCCAACATGGTGACCTGCGTTCTCGGCTTGTTCTTCTGGGGCTTTGCCGCCAGGGTGTTCCCGGCGAACTACGTGGGTGTCGCCGCCGCGCTGATCAACTCGGCGCTGATGCTCTCGACCCTGTCGATCCTCAGCATCGACCGGATCTACGAGCGCTTCCTCCCGGTCGCCGGCACGCGGGCCAAGGAGTTCCTGACCAGAGGCTTCCTGATCGTCGCGCTGGTGTCGACCGCGGGTGGCGTCGGCCTGGTGATCTTCGGGCCGCGACACGCTCTGTTCACGTCGGGCTGGGTGATGGCCGCCTACCCGGTCTTCGTCATGGTCATCGCGGTCTTCATCCTTCAGGACAAGGTCGTGGCAGGGCTCGGGGTGGCCCGGTGGGCGGCGGCGAAGAACGTCATCCACGCGGTGACGAAGCTGGTCGTGCTGGTGGTCATCGCGCTGCTGGCCTCGGCGGGTGCGCTGGCAGGCACGGCTGCCGCATCGACGGCCATCGTGGCGGCGTGGGGCGGGACCGCCGCGGTCATCGCGGGATGCCTGTTCATGGCGGTCCGCCGCCGGCTCCGCGACCATCCCCGGTTTGCGCTGACGCCCAATCTCCCTCCGTGGGGCGAACTCTGGTCATTCTTCGGATCGTCCTTCGGCATCACCGCGATGCTGGCCATCGGCGCACTCGTGGTACCCCTCATCGTGGTTGCGCAGGCCGGTGCCGCTGCCAATGCCTACTTCCAGATCGCCTGGCAGTTCGTCGGTGCGCTGTACCTCACGGTGCATCTCGTCGTCAGCCCGTACGTGGCCGAGGTCGCCACCCACCCCGACAAGGTGGCTGCGCTGTCGTGGCGGACGGTCAGGATGCTGGGCGCGGTCGCCGTCGCGGGAAGCGTCGGATTGCTCCTGGTCGCTCCCGTCATGCTGTCCCTCATCGGACCCGAATACCGCGCCGGCAGTGAGGATCTGCTCCACCTGGCCGCGGTCTTCGTACCGCTGTCGGTAGTTGGCGCGGCGTACGAGGGCTTCGCGCGGGTTCAGCGCAAGCTGCGGCTGCAGCTGATCATGACGTTCGTCGCGACCGTGATCGTCATCGTCGGGTCGGTCATCGGGACACGCCACCTCGGCGCCACGGGTGTCGGATGGGCCTATCTCGCAGCGGAATCCGTCACGGCGCTCGTTCTGATCGGTCCGGTGGTCACGTGGCTCCGGACGCGGATGTATGACGGTGTGCCCGAACGGGGCAGCGCCGACAATCTCCTGGCGAAGGTCGATGGGTGAATCACGATGGTTGACATTCGGCACTTCGCCCGTGCGGCGGGCCAACCCGGGCTCGTCGCCTGGGCTGCCGTCGCGGCGGGTGCGGCAGGCCTGCTCTCGACGGTGCCCGTGTGGTCGCCGCTGCAGGCGGTGCTCCTGCTCGTCTTCATACTGGCCGGGCCGGGATGCGCCGCGATGTGCTGGGCGGCTCTGCCTCCCGCGGTCACGGTCGCTGCGGCGATCGGGCTGAGTGTGGCCTCCGTCATCGCGACGTCGGTCGCCATGGCGTGGGTGCCGCTCTGGGGACCGGTCCCGTCGTGCCTTGTCCTTTCGGCCGCCGCGAGTGCCAGCGGCCTGCTCCGCGTGCGGGCGTTGCACCGGTCGGCGCGGGAAGCGGCGTTGCCGTGGTGATCGTCAAGACCAGCGACGCGGCAGATCTGACGCAGCCGATCCCGGTGACGGTCGTCGGCGCGTCGGCCAGAACCTGGCGCTACGGTCCCGGCCTCCTGTTGCTGCTGGCGCTGGTCCTGTGGCAGGTCGCGGTGGCGATGGCGCGCGGTGAGAGCGCTGGTCAGTATGGACTCCTGGCGACCGACGGCGGGTTGGTGCTCCTGGCGGGGACGTTGGTCGCGCTGGCGGCCTTCGTCTGGGCGCTGGCGGTCGACAGCACGGCGTACGCGGTGGTGGCGATCGGCGTCGTCACCGTCGTCGAGCGGGTGACGGCCACGCTGCTGACCGATGTGCCCATCTACGTCTGGACCTACCGGCACATCGGCATCGTCGACTACATGATCGAGGACCACTCCTCGCCCCACATCCAGGTCTACGGTGACTGGCCAGGCTTCTTCTCGGGGATGGCGTGGTTCAGCACGGTCTCAGGCCTTGATCCGGTGACCGTTGCGCACTGGTTCGCGCCGGTGGCGACCGCAGTGATCGCGCTCCTGGTCGGCGTTCTCGTCGTCAGTGCCGGTTTCGGCGTGCGGGCGGCGCTCATCGCGGCCATGCTCGCCGTCATCCTGAACTGGACCGGGCAGGACTACTATTCGCCGCAGGCGACGGGACTCGTTCTCGCGCTGTCGATCCTGAGCCTGCTGCTCTACTCGAAGAAGGCGCCGCTCGCGGGCTACCTGTCCATTCCCGTATTCGCCGCCCTGGTCGCCACCCACCAGCTCACCCCGTTCTGGCTGGTGTTCGTCGAAGTCGGCCTGGTGGTGTTCAACCAGCTCCGGCCGAGGTGGCTGCCCCTGCTGCACGGCGGACTCCTGGCGCTCTACGTGGTGCCGCGCCTGAAGCAGACGTCCACCTTCGACTTCTTCAGCGGGTTCAACCTGTTCAAGAACAGCGCGGTCGTGACCGGCGAGCAGGGTTCGGACGGCCGCGAATTCACCATGCTCCTGGAGCGGGGGCTCTTCGTCGGGCTGTGGGTGCTGGCGCTGGTCTGCTTCGTCGTGATCTGGCGGCGCCGTGGTGCCCCATGGGGTTTGGTGATCGCGGCGTTCTCGTCCGTGCTGATCCTCGCCGGCCAGGACTACGGCGGCGAGGCGATCATCCGGGTGTACCTCTACTCGATCGCCGGTTGCGGAATCCTGGTCGCCATCGTGCTCGCAGGCTTCTTCGACGTCGACGGGGTAGGGCAACGGGCCGTGGGCGTCGTCGTCACGACCGCCTTCCTCCTCGGCGCGGGCGCCATCGGACTGCAGGGCTACTACGGCGGCTGGAGCTACGTCACGGTCAGCGAATCGCAGTTGGCGCACAGCCGCGACCTCTTCGGGTCCAGCGACGGCAGGTACGTGATCGGGACCATCGCCCAGCCGGTGGGGTGGCCGGAGGGATCGACGGCCGCCTCGGTTCGGTTGCGGCTACGGGATCCGGCCTACGACGCGGTGCTCAACGCTGTCCGAGATTCTCTGCTGCACAGGGCCGTCGCCACCGGAGATGACGTCGACCAGATCGAGAAGACGCTGCCCAAGATGGGTCGCGCGCACACCCTGTATCTGGTGCTCCCCAGGCAGTTGGAGGCGTACGGCGAATACCTCGGCTGGTTCCCGCCGACGTACGTGCCGAGCCTGATCGAACTCCTCGCCAACCGGCCCCAGTGGTCGAAGGTCGTCGACGACGAGGACACCGTGATATTCGAATACCGTCCGAACAAGGGGTAGCCGTGCTGAATCAGGATCCGAGGCTGGTCGAGGAGGGCCAGGAGGGCGCGAAGAAGCGGCGTCGCCGATTGCGCACGCTCGTCGTACGGGTCGCGCTCGCGATCGCGCTACCGACCGCGATCTTCGCCGCGCTGGGATTGAAGAGCGGCATCGACTCGGCCGCCTACCAGACCCCGCTGATCCCCGACCTCTCCGTGAGCGCCAACTCGCGGTACTTCCTCGACACCGCGGGTGACCCGTTCTTCTGGATGGCCGACACCGCGTGGAGCCTGCCGGTGAACCTGACGCGGGAAGAGGTCGACACCTACCTCGACAAGCGAGTCGAGCAGGGCTTCAACGTGATTCAGATGGTCGCCATCATGAACCAGGCGGGCGGACCGGGCCCCAACCGGTACGGCGACTGGCCGTACGGCAAGAGCGGACTCTCCGAGATGGCCGTCACCCCCGGCTCGGACCCGTCGGATCCTCAGCAGTACGACTACTGGGATCACCTCGACTACATCATCGACCAGGCAAACGCCCGCGGTCTGCGGGTGGCGCTGGTGCCGATCTGGGCGGATCGCCACGTCGGCAGCCTCCTGACCGAGGACAACGCCGAGGCGTACGGCACGTTCATCGGGGCGCGCTACCACGACAAGCGGGTGATCTGGGTCCTCGGGGGCGACCACTCGGCCGAGGGTGAGCAGGACATCTGGCGAAAGATGGCTCAGGGCATCGCGATCGGCGCGACGCGGCAGGAGAACTACAAGATCTTCCTGATGACGTACCACCCGTACGCGGGCGACGGCAGCGCGACGTACTTCAAGGACGACGACTGGCTGAGCTTCGACATGCTGCAGGGCGGCCACTGCCTGCGCTACGACCAGCGTCGCGACATGCTCACCACGGCGTACGACGAGTCGCCGACGCGGCCCTTCCTCGACGGCGAACCTCTCTACGCTGCCCATCCCTACTGTTGGAAGCCCGAAACCGGATACTCGACGGCGTTGGACGTGCGGCGCGACGAGTACTGGTCGGTCTTCGCGGGGGCGGCAGGCGTGACGTACGGCAACCACACCGTGTGGCAGTTCCTCGACGGCAGGCGGCCACCGCTGATGGGTGCGGTCGGGGACTGGCGCGACGCCATCGACGACGAGGCAGCCTGGCAGATGCAGCATCTGGTGAAGCTGATGCACGAGCACCCGTGGTGGAAGGGCGCTCCGGACCAGACGTTCCTCACCGACGACCCGCGCGAGGGAACTGCTCGGCTGCAGGGCTTCTCGGCCACCGACAAGTCCTACGCCATGGTCTACAGCCCCGACGGCGAGCCCTTCGACGCCGACATCGCCTCGCGTTTCGGGTCGAACACCCGGATGTCGTGGTACGACCCGCGGACCGGGGAGTCGACGGATCTCGGGATGGTGGGCGACGGCTCGCAGACCTACGAGCCGCCGACGACCGACGAGGACTGGGTGCTGGTCGCCGACGCGGGGAAGCCCTAGCGGAGCTGCGCGATGATCAGACCCGCGATCTCGGGGTCCTGACCCAGGTGCCAGTGTGTGATGCCGAAGCGGTCGGTGCACTCGAGGATCTTCTTCGCGCACTCGACCGCGGTGCCCACCAGGACGGCAGGCGAGTCCGCCAGGGTCTGCGCCTCCGCCTTGGCCACCTCGGTCCACGCCGACACCTGACGCGGTGGCCGGTCCGCGTCCGTGACGTGAACGTGTAGGCAGCTGAACTGGATTCGTGGAGTCGGCCGGCCGGCCGCCCAGGCCGCACGCTGCACCTGCGCGATCTTCGCCTCGATCGACGAGCCTGCGAGGTCGGCCACCGCGGCACGGTCGACCCGGCCGCTGACGGTGCGGGGCTGCAGGCCGACGACGTCGGCGTGGCGTCCTGCGATTTCGAGCATGCGAGGGCCGCTCGCGCCGACCAGGATCGGCGGATTCGGCCGCCGAACGCAGCGGGGTAGTGCCTCCAGTTTCTCGAGGCGGTAGTACTGGCCCGAGAAGTCGACCGAATCCTTGGTGAAGTAGTCGCGGATGACGGTGAGCGCCTCGTCCAGCTGCGCGACCCGTGCGGCACCGGTGGCGAAGTCGAGGCCCAGCGCGGCGTAGTCATCGCTCACCCAGCCCGCGCCGATCCCCAATCCGGCCCGGCCACCGGACAAAACGTCGATCGTCGCGATCTCCTTGGCCAGTAGCGCGGGGTGCTGGAGCGGGTTCTGGATGACGAGCGACATCACGTTCAAGCGAGTGGTGCTGGCTGCGGCGTACGCCATCGTGGCGACGGGCGCCAGTTGCCAGCCCTTGGTCACGTGGTGCGACACGACCGCGGTGTCGAACCCGAGTTCCTCCAACCTCAGTAGGTCGGCGACCCAGGTGGCTCCGTCACCGCTCAGGCGCGGCACTGGCGCGATGAAGTTCAGGTCGTCGGCGATCGGCACGTCTGGTCCCCCCCGGGTATGACACGCTATCCCGTGCCCGGACTTGCTGCCGTGACGAGGAATTGGCAGCGTGTGAACAGCTACCTGTCAGCTTACCCAGGCAACCTCGTCGGCGCTCGGTGACGCGTTCCAACGGCATTGCCACGACGTTTGCCGCGCTGGATCGGCGGGACGGGTGAGGGACGGCCGTCGACGCGACGTGGTCGTCCGGCCGCGGACGACCCAGATCACCGATGGTGACCGACCCCCGGTGACCGACGCCGGGGTGACGACACTGCGGTCACGGGGACTCGACCGGCCATCGTGGCCCTGGGTCGGTAATCCCCGTCATCGTCGGAAAGGCATTCTAGGACAACGAATTAGCACGTTCGCATCGAAATATGTTGGGGCGTCTACGAAGTGACCGCGAGTCAGTGGGAACGCTTCGAATCCTGCTGGTTCGGGGGTGCGCGCGGGAACGGCGGGAGCGGGTCCCGTAGCCGCTGGGCGCGCGGCGCGGCCCGTCACCGCGGGATGGTGATTTCAGACCTTCGCTGAGCGGCCCTCGAACCCTGCCGTGGCGCAACTCAATACAGCAAATGAGGAGTAGTGCTCAGCCGCGGTCTCGTAGCGCTCCGTGCCGCCGGACTGCGAGACAGGCCCCCCGAAACCGCTGGCGTTCGGGCGTCCACCGTCGCCGATCGCGCTCTTGTGGACGGTGGACCGGTCACCTACCCTCTCGATAAGCAACTGCCCCTGGGCCTCGCGGCGTTCGTTTCGGGTAAGTCATTGCGAATCGGGGGTCGTGGACGATGGCGCGGATCGAAGACAGTCGCGATCTTGAATCCGACTGTCCCGCCGCGGGTTCGGCCGAGTCGCCCGGACCATCCGAGGTCGGCCAAGGGCACGATCTACCGTCGGACGTCGACGTCTTGATCGTGGACGATTGCACGCTGTTCCGTGAGAATCTCGCCGCCGAGCTGGCGGGCCGGGGTGCCCGCGTGACCACGGCATGGGACCTGCCGACGATGGTCACTGGAGTACGGGGCGGGACACCCGAGATCGTGCTCGTCAACGTCGACAGCCTCAACAGTGGGGTCTTGATCGACGCTGCATCCGTGACCTATCCGAACGCCCGGGTGATCGTTCTCGGTGTCTCAGAGGACGACGACGACACGATCGTGGCGTGCGCGGAGGCGGGTGTCGCCGGATACCACACGCGGCATCAGTCGTTGACGGACCTGCTTGCCCTGATGGACAACGTCGCGTCCGGCGAGTCGGTGTGTTCGCCACGGGTGTCGGCGGTCCTGCTCCGCCGGCTGTCGTCGCTCGCCTCCACCCGGGAGCCGGGGAAGAAGGAACTAGTCCTCACCACCCGCGAGAACCAGATCCTTCAGATGCTCAGAGTGGGTATGTCGAATCGCGACATCGCCACACAGCTCGACATCGCAGTTCACACGGTCAAGAACCATGTCCACAGCCTCCTGCGCAAGCTGGGCGTCACCACGCGGGCCGAGGCGGCCGCCCTTTCGCACGGCCTCCGCCGCCCCTCGGGGGGCCGGGGGAACTAGTCCGGATTCACCGGAAAATCGGCTCCGATGGTCCATGTACGGACGACATCCCCGACCCGATAGTGGGTCGCATGTTCTTCGCGGAAATCGTTTGCCCCTCTTGGTCGGAACTCGGCTGATGTGCGGCATCATCGCGTGCCGGACGTCCGGACCCGCCATCGAGTACCTGCGCGTCGCGCTGCGGCGGCTCGAGTACCGGGGCTATGACTCGGTGGGGGTCGCCGTGCGGACCAGGGCGGGTGACGTCGTGCGGCTGAGGACGATCGACCGGATCGGAGCACTGGACCGACAGGTGCACGAGTGGTCGGGCCCGGAGCTCGACGGGCTGGGCATCGGTCATACACGGTGGGCAACCCACGGCTCGGTCACCGAGGGCAACGCGCATCCACTTGCGGACTGCACGGGACGCATCAACGTCGTGCACAACGGAGTGATCGAGAACGCGGACGCCTTGCGCGCCGAGCTGACCAGCGCCGGCCACGTGTTCACCTCCGACGTCGACAGCGAGGTGCTGTGCCATCTGATCGAAGATCAGTGGCGCCTCCACGGAGATCTCTTCGCGGCCGTCGAGACCGCTCTCGAGGTGGTCGAGGGCAGCTGGGGACTGGCGGCGCTGGCAGAGGGCACGGGACAACTCGTGGTGGCCGCCAACGGATCTCCGCTCCTCGTCGCCCGCACGGCCGACGGCGACTTCGCGACCAGCGACATCGCCGCGATCGCCGACTGGGTCAAGGACTTCCGCGTGCTCGAGGACGGTGACGTCGTCGACCTGACCGGCAGCGGCCGCTGGCGCAACCGTGGTCGGGATGCGGCGCCGGACGTCGCCATCCGGTGCACGACTCAGGTCAACGACACCGACATGGACGGCTACACGGACTACATGGCCAAGGAGATCGACCAGCAGCCCGAGGTGATCGCCCGGCTGCTCGACCGGATGGGTCCCGGCATCGCGAACGGATCACTCTGGGACGAACTCGGCCTGATGCCGTTCGACCGTCTCCAGGTGATCGCCTGTGGCACTTCCCTGAACGCCGGTCAGGTGATCGGGCGGCTGGCCCGCCGCGTCGGGGGAGTGCCCGTGACGATGAGCGTCGGCAGTGAGGCGGGCGACGAGATCGTGGAACCCCACACGCTGCGGCTGGCCATCAGTCAATCCGGCGAGACCGCCGACGTCCTGCAGGCGCTCGTCGACCGCGGACCCGCGACGGCGCAACTGCTCGCGTTGACCAACAACACCCATTCGACGTTGGCACGCCGGGTGGATGCGGTGGTGCCGTGCGGAGCGGGCATCGAGGTCGGGGTCGCGGCGACGAAGACCTTCGTGTGTCAGATCGTCGCAGGAGTGGCCGTGATGATCTCGGCGCTGGTGGCCAGGCGCAAGCTGACCGAGAGCGCGGCCCGCGTCCTCGTCGACGAGCTCCTGCGCCTGCCAGAGGAGTTGTCGACGGCGAGCACGGTCGCGAAGTGCGTGGTACCGGAGATCGCCGAACAGTTCTCGGCAGCAGGCGGATTCATCTTCATCGGTCGCGGGAGCGGCCTTCCGTACGCTGCGGAGGGCGCGCTCAAGCTCAAGGAGCTCGCGTACCGGTGGGCGGAACACTACCCGGCGGGCGAACTCAAGCACGGTCCACTGGCCCTGATCGACTCGGGCACGCCCGTGGTCGTCGTCGACAACGGGGATCCGAAGCTCGTCGCCAACGTCGCCGAGATACGCGCTCGCGGTGGCCATGTCATCACGATCGGCGGCGATGGGGCCACGGTGCCTGCGGTGGCCGGTCTCGATGCCGCGTGGGGACCGCTCGCGGCAACGGTACCGCTGCAGATCCTCGCGCGGACGCTGGCGCTGGCCCTCGGGCGCGACGTCGACAAGCCCCGCAACCTCGCCAAGTCGGTCACGGTCGAGTAGTCCGATGACACCTCAGAACGAACGGCCGTACGCGATGCCCAACGTCGCCACCGAGGAGATGTCATGAAGGTCGCCGTGATAGGCGCGGGCTACCTGGGGACCACCCACGCCGCGTGCATGTCGCACATCGGCCACAGCGTGGTGGCCGTCGACATCGATCCCGACAAGGTGGCCAGGCTCCAGTCGGGCGTGGTGCCCTTCTTCGAGCCCGACCTGCAAAATGCGGTCAACGAAGGCTTGGACTCCCAGCGTCTGCGCTTCACCGAATCCTACGAAGAGGCAGCCGATTTCGCTGACGTCCACTTCCTTGCGGTCGGCACACCGCAGAGCAAGCGGGGCACGGGCGCCGACCTGTCCTACGTCGATGCGGCGATCGACGCCCTCAGTCCGCACCTCGTCCGCCCCACGCTCATCGTCGGCAAGTCGACTGTGCCGGTCGGCACGGGTCAGCGACTGGCCGAGCGGGCCCGCGGTATCGCCCCCGCCGGCGACGGGATCGAGTTGGCCTGGAACCCCGAGTTCCTGAGGGAGGGCTTCGCGGTGCAGGACACCCTGCACCCGGACCGCATCGTGCTCGGCCTCGAAGATCGCCACGACTCCCGCGCCGAGGAGACGCTGCGGGAGCTGTATGCACAGCTGTTGAAGGAGGTCATCCCGTTCCTGGTGACGAACCTCGCCACCGCCGAGCTGGTCAAGGTCGCCGCGAACGCGTTCCTCGCCACGAAGATCTCCTTCATCAACGCGGTCGCGGAGGTGTGCGAGGCAGCATCGGCCGACATCACCCTGCTCGCCGATGCGATCGGGCACGACACCCGCATCGGCAGGCGATTCCTCAACGCCGGCTTGGGATTCGGCGGTGGCTGCCTCCCCAAGGACATCCGGGCATTCATCGCCCGCGCCGAGGAACTGGGGGTCGGGCACTCACTCGCGTTCCTGCGCGAGATCGACGACGTCAACACCAGGCGGCGCACCCGCATCGTGGCGATCGCGCGTGAGGAGTGCGGAACCCTGGCTGGCGCCAGGGTGGGTGTGCTCGGCTCGGCGTTCAAGCCGAACACCGACGACATCCGGGACTCACCGGCGCTGGACGTCGCCGACCAGATCCAACGGGCGGGCGCCGTGGTCACGGTGTACGACCCGAAGGCGATGGACAACTCGCGCAAGGCATTTCCGGCACTCAACTACGCATTCTCCGTCGTCGACGCGTGCATCGGCGCTGACGTCGTGCTGGTGCTCACCGAATGGGACGAGTTCCGTCGACTGCGGCCCGACGAGCTGGCCGACGTCACCAGGTCACACCGCATCGTCGATGCCCGCAACTGTCTTGACGCGCCTCTCTGGCGCGACGCGGGCTGGACGTATCGCGGTTTCGGCTGTCCCTGAACGCAATCAACCAACGAATCGGCAATCGGAGCACCGGGGGTATTCATGAGGATTCTCGTCACTGGCGGGGCCGGGTTTCTCGGCTCACATCTGTGTGATCTGCTGATCGGCCGCGGCGACAGCGTCGTCTGCCTTGACGACCTGTCGAGTGGACGTCGCGCCAACGTCGACCATCTCTTCTCCTCACCGCGGTTCTCCTTCATCGAGGGCACCGTGCTCGACCGCATCGACGTGCCCGAGAGTGTGGACGGTGTCGCCCATCTCGCCAGCCCGGCCTCGCCGATCGCCTATCTGCAACGGCCGATCTTCACCCTGCGGACCGGTTCGGAGGGAACCAGGAACGCGCTCGAGTTCGCACTCGCCAACTCGGCCCGCTTCGTGCTGGCCTCGACGAGCGAGGTCTACGGCGATCCGCTGATTCATCCGCAGTCGGAGGACTACTGGGGCAACGTCAACCCCGCGGGGCCGCGCAGTGTGTACGACGAGGCCAAGCGCTATGCCGAGGCCTTGACGACCGCGTACCGCGGTGCCCGCGGCGTCGACACCGGCATCGTGCGCATCTTCAACACCTACGGCCCCCGCATGCGGCCCGACGACGGCCGGGTGATCTCGAGCTTCATCGACCAGGCCCTGCGCGGTGCGCCCCTGACGGTGTTCGGCGACGGCAGCCAGACCAGGAGTCTGTGCTACGTGGACGACCTGGTGCGCGGCATCGCCGCCATGCTCGACTCCGACGAGCAGGGCCCGATCAACCTCGGCAACCCCAACGAGCTGACCGTCCTCGAGATTGCCGAACTGGTGGCCGAATTGACGGAGTCGCCGTCGACGGTCGAGCTTCATCCACTGCCGCAGGACGATCCGACGCGGCGCAGGCCCGACATCACCAGGGCGGGCGATCTGCTGGGTTGGAGTCCGCAGGTGCCGCTGCGCGAGGGA
>JAESGJ010000405.1_pt1 | contig 27830 bp, 31 predicted proteins | sample 9266241 | NCBI WGS metagenome assembly JAESGJ01 (sample SAMN14514841, study PRJNA621669) | algae metagenome | isolation source: Brasilonema octagenarum HA4186-MV1 and co-occurring heterotrophs from wet... | place: USA: Manoa Valley, Hawaii | collected 2009-07-20 | reverse complement strand
AAGCGCTCGTCGGGCCGCACTACTCCTCGCGCAAGCGCTCGTCGGGCCGCACTACTCCTCGCGCAAGCGCTCGTCGGTGGACGCGCGGCGCTCCCGGTACGCGGCCACGTGCTGGCGGTTGCCGCAGTTGCCCGTGTCGCAGAACATCCGCGACCGGTTCCTGGACAGGTCGACCAGGACCGCGTCGCAATCGGGCGCCGCGCAGGTCTTGAGCCGCCGGAGCTCACCGGCGCGGATCAGGTCCGCCAACGACATCGCCATCTCCGCGCCCATGCGCTGCCAGAGCGGATCGTGGATCGACGCCAGGTGCAGATGCCACTCCGGCATCTCCGCATGACGAGTCAGCCAGGGCGCGGCGCGGGTGTCGCTGAGCAACGCGTTCACCTGACCGACGACGCGCTCCTCGTCGTCGGCGTGTGCCCAGATCTTGCCGAGCCTGTCGCGCAGCCTGCGCACCGACTCCAGTTCGGCGTCGTCCCTGTCGCGGCGTCCCGTCCAGCCGAAGCCGTCGAGGTAGTCGTCGAGGAACGCCATGTCGTCGAGTTGCTCGCCGTCCACCCGATCGGTGTTGATCAGCACACACGCCGCGCGGAGTGTGAGCTCTGTGTCATGACTGAAAATCAATTGACTCATGACTCCTCTCACCGGTAGCGTCACGACCAACAGTCAGTTTACTCATTACATGCCAGGAGGTGCGAGATGACTGCGACGACCGAGGTTCGACCCGTTACCGACCACTTCCGGCTCGGCCTGATGTTTGCCATCGGCAGCGCCCTTGCCTTCGGCATGTCCGGCCCGCTCGGCAAGTCGCTGATGGAGGCCGGCTGGAGCCCCACCGCGGCCGTCACCGCCCGTCTCGCTGGCGGCGCCGTGGCGATGGCCGTGTTCGCGACGATGGTGCGGCCCGGCTGGATCCGCGAGGCGCAGCACCACTGGCGCACCGTGCTCGCCTACGGCGTGGTCCCCATCGCGGGCGCGCAACTCTGCTACTACAACGCGGTCGCCCATCTGCCGGTCGGCGTGGCGCTGCTGCTCGAGTACACCTCGCCGCTGATCGTCGTCGGCTGGGTGTGGGCGACCACGAGGCGCAGGCCGAGCGGCATGACGATGGCGGGCGTCGGGTTGGCCGTCGCTGGAATCATGTTGGTACTGGGCGTCTTTCAGAACGACGGACTGTCGGGCGCACACATCAGCGCGATCGGCGTCGGCTGGGGACTTGCCGCGGCCATCTGCGCGGCGTGCTACTTCGTGATGTCCGACGAGGTCACCGCGGGCAGCTCGGAGGAGGGCACGCTGAACTCCATCACGCTGGCCGCGGGCGGCCTGGTGGTCGGGGCCCTCGCCGTCGGCCTGTTGGGTGCCTCCGGCGTGATGCCGCTGACGTTCACGTCCCGTGACACCGTCATCGCGGGCTTCACCACATCGTGGGTGGTGCCGGTCATCGCGCTGGCGCTCATCCCCACCGCGATCGCCTACACGCTGGGGATCATGGGCATCGCGCGGCTGCGTCCGCAGTTCGCCTCGCTCGTCGGCCTCGCCGAGGTGATGTTCGCCGTGCTGGCCGCGTGGGCCCTGCTCGGCGAGGCGCTCACGCCGATGCAGGCGGTCGGTGGCGCCGTGGTGCTCGCCGGGCTGGTGCTCGCCCGCCAGGGCGACCGCACCGAGAAGGTCGCGGAGGCGTCGTGGCCGGAGATGCCGGTCGACGGTGCCACCGGCGAGCAAACGGTTCGCGGCAGCTAACGCGCATATGTGAAGATGGGCTGCGTGTTCACGCTCAGGATGACCGCCCGCCTTGCCGCGATCGCCTCGGCCGTCGTTTGCGCCGCCACCCCCCTGGTGGCGGCCCCGGCTGCCTCCGCCGACCCGTGCAACGACGTCGAAGTGGTCTTCGCACGCGGAACCAGCGAAGCGCCGGGCATCGGGCGGGTGGGGCAGGCCCTCGTCGACGCGCTGACGCCACTTCTCGGCGGCCGGACCGTCGGCTCCTACGGCGTCAACTACCCCGCGACCTACGACTTCCTGACGGCCCAGGACGGCGCGAACGATGCCACCAACTTCATCAGCTCCCTGGTAGCGCAGTGCCCCAGCACGCGCATCGTGCTCGGCGGCTACTCACAGGGCGCAGCGGTGATGGACATGCTGGCCGGAATTCCGCCGCTGGGCAACAAGATCGGTGAGGTCGGCTCGGCTCCGCCGCTACCTGCGAACCTCGACAACAACATTGCGGCGGTCGCGGTGTTCGGCAACCCGTCGACCAAGTTCTCGATTCCGATCACCAACTCGGTGTTCGCCGGACGTGCCATCGACCTGTGCGCCGACGGCGACCCCATCTGTTCGCGTGGCCGCAACCCGTTCGCGCACACGCACTATGAGACTTCGGACTTCATCCCGCAGGCCGCGAGTTTCATCGCTGGACTTGTTTAGCCGACTTACGCGTTACCATTCAGCGTGGCTTTCGACCTAGTTAGGCGCACGACCCTCGCCGTCTTGACGGCCTGCGTCGCCGCCATCGCACCCGTTGCATCGACCGTCCCGACCGCAGGTCTCGGCATCGCATCCGCCGACGACTGCCCCGACATCGAGGTCGTCTTCGCCCGCGGCACCAACGAGGCTCCCGGCCTCGGCCTGCCGGGCGGCGCATTCGTCAGCGACCTTCGCTCGAAGGTCGGCGGCCGCTCGGTCGGCGCATACGCGGTCAACTACCCGGCGACCTACGACTTCCTCGCAGCCGCCGACGGCGCCAACGACGCCAGCGCCCACATCCAGTACATGATGAACACCTGCCCGAACACGCGACTGGTGCTCGGCGGGTACTCGCAGGGCGCCGCGGTCATGGACGTGATCGCCGCCGTGCCCGTGCCGGCCATCGGCTTCAACAATCCATTGCCACCCAACGCGCCGGACTTCGTGGCGGCCGTCGTCGCCTTCGGCAATCCCTCTGCCAAGCTGGGGCTGCCGCTGACCTCGAGTCCGGTGTGGGGCAGCCGCTCCATCGACCTGTGCAACGGTGGCGACCCCATCTGCCAGACGGACGGCCAGGACGTCGCGGCTCACCGCGCCTACACGCCGGGACCCGCGAACACCGCGGCCAACTTCGCGGCTGGCCTGCTCTGATCGAGGCGCCATCTGGCGTCCGCGAAGGGGTTACGGCCGTCGGCTAGCATCCGTCTGGTGATCCCCCAGCAGATTCGCAGGTTCGTCCTCGCCGCCGTCGTCACGACGCTCACCGCTGGAGCTCTGCTGGTTGGTCCCGCGGTGTCGGCGGTCGGGGTGCCCCGCGCCTCAGCCGCGTGCCCGGCCGTCGAGGTGATCTTCGCCCGCGGTCGTCTCGAGCCCGTCGGTGCGGGCCAGATCGGCAACGCCTTCGTCAGTGCGCTGCGGTCGAAGTCCGGCAAGAACATCAACCTCTATGCGGTGCGCTACCCGGCCGACAACCAAATCGACGTCGGTGCCAACGACATGAGCGCGCGCGTGCAGAGCACCATGGCGAGCTGCCCCGACACCCGCATCGTGCTCGGTGGGTACTCGCTCGGCGCCGCCGTGACCGACGTGGCGTTGGCCGTGCCGTTCGCGTTCTTCGGCTTCGACAACCCCCTGCCACCGGACGCCGAGCAACACATCGCCGCAGTCGCCCTGTTCGGCAACGGCAGTCAGTGGGCCGGGCCCATCGGCGCCTTCAACCCCGTCTACCGCGAGCGGACCATCGAGATGTGCCACGGCGCGGATCCGGTGTGCAACCCGGCCGATCCGAACACGTGGGAGCAGAACTGGTCCGACCACGCGGCCAAGGCCTACATCGACGCGGGCATGGTGAACGATGCGGCGGCCTTTGCGGCAGGCCGGCTCTAGCACGTCGGTTCCTGGAGCGTGCGCAGGTCGCGGGTGACACTGATCCGCGCCGCGAGCTCGTCGTCGGGTGGATAGTCGACGCCGACCAGCGTCAACCCCCTCGCCGGTGCGGTCGCGAAGTCACTGGACCGTCGTGTCGCGGTCAACAGCTCTGCACACCAACGCGGTTCGCGACGGCGCTCTCCCACCGCGAGCAGCGCCCCGACCAGTGAGCGCACCATCGACCAGCAGAAGGCGTCCGCGGTGACGTGCGCGGTGATCGCGTCGCCGTCGCGCACCCACTCCAGTCGCTGCAGGTCGCGGATCGTGGTGGCGCCCTGGCGCGGACGGCAGAACGCGGCGAAGTCGTTGAGGCCCTGCAGTTCCCGCGACGCCGCCTGCATCGCGTCGACGTCCAGCGGACGCGGCCACGGCGTCACGAACCTGGCCTGATGGGGCTCGACGCCGTAGGGCGCCGTCGACAACCGGTACTCGTAGTGCCTGCGTAGCGCCGAGAACCGCGCATCGAATCCGCTTGGTGCCCTTGTCACGTCGCGTACCCGGACGTCCTCGGGGAGCAGCCTGCCGAGCCTTCGCACCAGCGGACGGAACTCGGGCTCGTCGCGCGGGGTGCGCGGATACGCCAGCGGGATCGCCTCGGTGGCCACGTCGACGTGGGCCACCTGGCCGGTGGCGTGCACACCGGTGTCGGTGCGCCCCGCGGCCCTGGTCACGACGGCCGTCCGGAACACCGTCGACAGGGCGTCGTCGATGGCGCCTGCGACCGTCCGCTGATCCGTCTGCGTCGCCCAGCCCGCGAAATCGGTTCCGTCGTAGGAGACGTCGAGCCGCAAACGAACGAACCCGCCACCGAAGTCGATGGCGGGTTCATTCACGGCGTGACTACTTGGCGTCGTCAGCCTTCGCGTCCTCTTCGGCGACCTCGTCGGCAGCCTCGGCGGTCTCGGCGTCGGCGATGGCCTCGTCCTCGACCTTGGCGTCCGCCACGGTCTCGTCGGCGGCGTCCTCGACGGGCGCAGCCTCCACCGCGGCGTCCTCGACGGGCGCGGCGGCAGCGGGAGCGGCCTTCTTGGCACCGGCGGCGCCCGATGCACTGTCGCCGCCGGAGCGGCTCCGACGCGCGCGGTCGGCCTCGGAGGTCACCGTCTTCTCCCGGACCAGCTCGATGACGGCCATCGGGGCGTTGTCGCCCTTGCGTGCCTCCACCTTGATGATGCGGGTGTAGCCACCTTCACGGTCCGAGTAGAACGGGCCGATCTCGGCGAACAGCGTGTGCACCACGTCCTTGTCGCGGATCTTCTTCATCACCTCACGCCGGTTGTGCAGCGTGCCCTTCTTGGCGTGGGTGATGAGCTTCTCCGCGTAGGGCCGCAGCGCCCGCGCCTTGGGCTCGGTCGTCTTGATCCGGCCGTGCTCGAACAGCGACGTGGCCAGGTTGGCCAGAAGCGCCTTCTGGTGGCTGGACGACCCGCCGAGGCGAGGACCCTTGGTGGGCTTGGGCATTGCGACTTCTCCTAAATGGGGCCGGCCCCCGTATCAGGTAGGGCCGGGACGGACGTTCTGTTAGAGCTGTTCGGTTTCGGCGTAGTCCTGGTCGGTGTCCAGGTCGTAGCTGGCATCGCTGTTCCACGTTCCGGTCGCGACGTCGTAACCGGCGACCTCGGACGGATCGAACGTGGCCGGGCTGTCCTTCAGCGACAGGCCGAGCTGGTGCAGCTTGATCTTCACCTCGTCGATGGACTTCTGGCCGAAGTTGCGGATGTCCAGCAGGTCGGACTCGGTCCGCGAGACGAGCTCGCCGACGGTGTGAACGCCCTCGCGCTTGAGGCAGTTGTACGACCGGACGGTGAGCTCCAGGTCGTCGATCGGCAGCGCGAAGCTGGCGATGTGATCGGCCTCGGCAGGCGACGGACCGATCTCGATACCCTCGGCCTCGACGTTGAGTTCCCGTGCCAGACCGAACAATTCGACCAGCGTCTTGCCGGCCGAGGCCAGCGCGTCACGCGGGGTGATCGAGTTCTTGGTCTCGACGTCCAGGATCAGCTTGTCGAAGTCGGTGCGCTGCTCGACACGGGTGGCCTCCACCTTGTAGGTGACCTTGAGGACCGGCGAGTAGATCGAGTCGACCGGGATGCGCCCGATCTCGGCGCCCGACGCCTTGTTCTGCACGGCGGGGACGTAGCCACGACCACGCTCGACGACGAGCTCGACCTCGAGCTTGCCCTTGTCGTTCAGGGTCGCGATGTGCATGTCGGGGTTCTGCACCGTGACGCCGGCAGGCGGCACGATGTCACCGGCGGTGACGGCACCCGGGCCCTGCTTGCGCAGGTACATGGTGACCGGCTCGTCCTCCTCGGACGACACGACCAGGCTCTTGAGGTTCAGGATGATGTCGGTGACGTCTTCCTTCACCCCGGGAACGGTGGTGAACTCGTGCAGCACGCCGTCGATGCGGATGCTGGTGACCGCTGCGCCGGGGATAGACGACAGCAGCGTGCGCCGAAGCGAGTTGCCAAGGGTGTAACCGAATCCGGGCTCCAGGGGTTCGATGACGAACTTGGACCGGTTCTCGGCAAGGCTCTCTTCGGACAGGGTGGGGCGCTGAGAGATCAGCATTTTCTTCTATCTCCTTCTCGACATCCGCTATTTGACGTCGTTTGGGCATTCCCGGCCGGGCGGCCGGAAATCATTTACTTCGAGTAGAACTCGACGATCAGCTGCTCGGTCAGCGGCACCTGGATCTGCGCGCGCTCGGGCAGCTGGTGGACGAGGATGCGCTGGCGCTCGCCGACGACCTGCAGCCAACCAGGGATCGGGCGGTCGCCCGCGGTCTGGCGCGACAGCTCGAAAGGCAGTGTGTTCAGCGACTTCTCGCGAATGTCGATGATGTCGTACTGCGAGACGCGGTAGCTGGGGATGTCGACCTTGACGCCGTTGACGGTGAAGTGGCCGTGGCTGACCAGCTGACGGGCCATCCGCCGCGTGCGGGCGAGCCCGGCGCGGTACACGACGTTGTCCAGACGGCTCTCCAGGATGCGCAGCAGGTTCTCGCCGGTCTTGCCCGAGAGGCGGTTGGCCTCCTCGTAGTAACGACGGAACTGCTTCTCCATGACGCCGTAGGTGAAGCGGGCCTTCTGCTTCTCCTGCAGCTGGGTGCGGTATTCGCTCTCCTTGATCCGCGCGCGACCGTGCTGGCCGGGCGGGTAGGGGCGCTTCTCGAAGGACTGATCTCCGCCGACCAGGTCGACGCCCAGGCGGCGCGACTTGCGGGTGACGGGTCCGGTGTAACGAGCCATGTCTCTCTAATCTCCTCTAGACCCGGCGCCGCTTGGGCGGACGGCAGCCGTTGTGCGGCTGCGGCGTGACGTCGGAAATGGCGCCGACCTCGAGGCCGGCGGCCTGCAGGGAACGGATCGCGGTCTCACGGCCCGAACCGGGGCCCTTGACGAAGACGTCGACCTTCTTGACACCGTGCTCCTGCGCCTTGCGGGCGGCGTTCTCGGCAGCCAGCTGCGCGGCGAACGGGGTCGACTTGCGCGAACCCTTGAAGCCGACGTGACCCGACGAAGCCCAGGCGATGACGTTGCCCTGCTGGTCGGTGATCGACACGATGGTGTTGTTGAACGTGCTCTTGATGTGAGCGGCCCCGTGGGGGACGTTCTTCTTTTCCTTGCGGCGGGTCTTCTGACCCTTCTTGGCGGCGGTGCCGCCCTTCTTGGCTTGTGCCATCGGGGGTTACCTGGCCTTCTTCTTGCCGGCGATCGTGCGCTTCGGGCCCTTACGGGTGCGCGCATTGGTCTTGGTTCGCTGGCCACGCACAGGCAGGCCGCGACGGTGCCGCAGACCCTGGTAGCAGCCGATCTCGATCTTGCGGCGGATGTCGGCCTGCACCTCGCGGCGCAGATCGCCCTCCACCTTCAGCGAGGCTTCGATGTATTCGCGCAACTGCGAGACCTGCTCATCGGTGAGGTCCTTGGTGCGCAGATCCCTGTCGATGCCGGTGGCGGACAGGATTTCCTGGGAGCGGGTACGGCCGATGCCGTAGATGTAGGTCAGCGCGATCTCCATGCGCTTGTCGCGCGGGAGATCGACGCCCATGAGACGTGCCATCAGGCAGTGATTCCTTTTCGTTGCGGAGGTCTTGTCCCAGTCCGTTCCCACGAGGTCTTCGGCTCCTCGGCCGAGGCCTCGTCGGTGGGGTCCGGCCTCCGTGCCGGACGTGGATGAGCAGCGACTCTGCTCAGTGGTACTGGGATTTCATCATTCAGTTGTGGGTACTGCTCGGTCCTACTGTGACTAGGACTGTGACTAGCCCTGACGCTGCTTGTGGCGCGGGTCGGAGCAGATCACCATGACCCGCCGATGGCGACGGATCACCCTGCACTTGTCGCAGATGGGCTTGACGCTCGGGTTCACCTTCACGGCGGTCGATCCTTCTTCTGTCTCGGTTACTTGTAGCGGTAAACGATGCGGCCCCGGGACAGGTCGTAGGGAGAGAGCTCCACCACGACGCGATCCTCGGGGAGGATGCGGATGTAGTGCTGCCGCATCTTGCCGCTGATGTGCGCGAGCACCTTGTGACCGTTCTCCAGCTCAATGCGGAACATCGCATTGGGCAGGGGCTCGACCACGCGGCCCTCGACTTCGATGGCACCGTCTTTTTTAGCCATGTCCTCCGTAATTCCCTATCTGGCGCCGCAAGCACCGCCTCCGACTACCAAACGTGAGCCGGATTGGTTAAATTCCAGGACAGGGCACGCAAGAGCCGGCGCGGATGCCGCACCGTTGGTCAATGGTACCCGCTCGCGGGCCCTCCCCAAAATCGCCGCAACCCGGTTCCCGATGTTCGCTTAGAGCCTCGACGTTGGGGCGATATCCATTGGACGACCAGCGCATAATCAGTAGCGATGACTGGACCAGTTTCCCAGCCCCGCAACCCCGTGATCCTGACCGTGGACGACGATCCCGCGGTGTCGCGCGCGGTCGCTCGCGATCTCCGTCGCCACTACGGCGAGCGTTACCGGATCGTGCGCGCCGAGAGCGGCCCCGACGCGATGGCCACGCTCAAGGAACTCAAGCTGCGCGGCGAGACCGCGGCCGTACTGGTCGCCGACTACCGGATGCCGCAGATGAGCGGCATCGAGTTCCTCGAGAAGGCCATGGACCTGTTCCCACTGGCCAAGCGGGTGCTCCTGACCGCGTACGCGGACACGCACGCCGCGATCGACGCCATCAACGTCGTCGACCTCGACCACTACCTTCTCAAGCCGTGGGATCCGCCCGAGGAGAAGCTCTACCCCGTCATCGACGGCCTGCTCGAGGAGTGGCGCGCCGTCGGCGACCGCGGAATGCCGTTCACCAAGGTCATCGGGCACCGCTGGAACCAGCGATCGTGGGAGGTCCGCCAGTTCCTGGCGCGCAACCAGTTCCCGTTCCGCGCGGTCATGGCCGATGAGCCCAAGGGAGAGCAACTCCTCGACGCCGCCGGTCTCGACGGCTTGAAGCTGCCCGTGGTCATCACCGAGAAGGGTGAGGCGATCGTCGAGCCGAGCGACGGTCAACTGGCCGAGCTCCTGGGGCTGTCGACCGAGCCGTCGCTGCCGATGTACGACCTCGCGGTGATCGGCGGCGGACCCGCGGGGCTGGCCTCGGCGGTGTACGGCGCGTCGGAGGGCCTGGAGACGGTGCTCATCGAGAAGGCCACCACCGGCGGCCAGGCGGGCCGCAGCTCGCGCATCGAGAACTACCTCGGCTTCGAGAACGGGATCTCGGGCATCAACCTGACGACGTCGGCCCGCAGGCAGGCCGAGCGGTTCGGCGCCGAGGTGATCACCACCCGCGACGTCGTCAAACTGCACGTCGGCGAGACCGCCCCGACCATCGAGTTCGAGGACGGCAGCACCATCGGCGCCAGGGCGGTCATCCTCGCGACCGGTGTCGAATACCAGGAGCTGAAGGTCGTGGGCTGCTGGAGCGACCCCGAGGACCCCGACGGCTGCAACTACGTCGGCCGCGGCGTCTACTACGGCGCCTCGGTGTCGGACTCCGAGGAGTGCCGCGACGAGGACGTCTACATCGTCGGTGGGGCCAACTCGGCCGGACAGGCCGCGATGTTCATGTCCAAGACGGCCAAGTCGGTGACCATGCTGGTGCGCGGCCCGTCACTCGAGGCGTCGATGTCGCACTACCTGATCGAGCAGATCGAGAACAACCCGAAGATCCACGTCCGCACCTGCACCGAGGTGGTCGACACCTGCGGCGAGGACGGGCACCTCTCGGGACTGTGGCTGCAGGACAAGCGGACGGGCAACCGCGAGCGGGTCGACTGCGGTCGGATGTGCTGCTTCATCGGCGCCACCCCGCGGACGGCCTGGCTCGACGGCGTGCTGGCGCTCGACGACCGCGGCTTCGTGCTCGCCGGACCCGACCTCAAGGACGTAGTCGGCTGGAATCACCGCGACCGTCCTCCGCATCATCTGGAAACAAGTGTGCCCGGTGTGTTTGTTGCAGGAGACGTGCGTGCCGATTCCGCGAAGCGGGTGGCCGCTGCCGTCGGCGAGGGATCGATGGCCGTGATGCTGGTGCACCGCTACCTGGCGGAAGCCTGATTGCCGGCACCGCCGGCGGGAGCCTAGAGAGGATCACCCATGGGTGAGCAGTGCCTACGCGACGAGCTTCGCACGCTGTTCCTGTTCGAGTCACTGTCCGACGAGCAGCTCGACGTGCTCTGCCAGGACGGCAGCATCGACACCTTCCCGGCGGGTCCGCTGATCGTCGAGGGTGACCCCGGCACGTGCTTCTACGTGATGATCGACGGCGAGCTCATCATGTCCAAGCGCTCCGGTGGGGTCGACATCCAGACCAACCGCACCTCGCAGCGCGGCGTGTACTTCGGCGCCTGGTCGGCCTACGTACCCGGCGAGGAGCACCTCTATCAGGCGTCCGTGCGGCTGACCAAGCCGTCGCGGTGCTTCGTGCTGGACGCCGATGCGTTCGCGCGGTTCATGCAGACGCAGTTCCCGATGGCCGTCCACCTGCTCGAGGGGCACATGGTCGGTGGCCGCCGAACCAGTCAGATCATCGGCCAGCGCGAGAAGCTTCTGGCGCTGGGCACCATCACCGCAGGGCTCACCCACCAGCTGAACAACCCCGCCGCCGCCACGGCCCGCGCGGTGGCGGATCTGCGCGAGGGCATCGGGCACATGCGGCACAAGCTGGCGATGCTCGCCGAGGGCAAGTTCGACCCCGAGGGCCTGCGCGTACTGGTGAGCATCCAGAACGAGGTCGCCGAGCACGTCGCGAAGACCCGCGACGTGGAGCTGTCGGCGCTCGAGGCGTCCGATCTCGAGGACCAGCTGGGCGACTGGCTCGACGACCACGGCATCGTCGGCGCGTGGGACTACGCACCCACCTTCGTCGACGCAAACCTCGACACCGACTGGCTGGAGCGCGTGTCGGCCAAGCTCGAGGACGTCCAGGCGAAGGCGTCGATGCAGAGCGCCTTCGGGTGGCTGAAGTACACCATCGACAACGAGCTCAGGATGAACGAGATCGCCGAGGCCAGCAAGCGCATCTCGGCACTGCTCGCCGACGCCAAGCAGTACTCCCAGATGGACCGCGGCGCCTACGGCAGTGCCAACGTCCACGAGCTGCTGCGCAGCACGATCATGATGTTCGGCGACAAGGTCGGATACCCCGGCAAGGACCGGCCGGTCACCATCATCAAGGAGATGGACAAGTCGCTGCCCGAATTGCAGTGCTACCCAGGCGATCTCAATCAGGTGTGGACCAACCTCATCGAGAACGCCATCCAGGCCATGGAGGGTCGCGGCACGCTGACGATCCGGACCGCGCGCGAGAACGACCAGATGATCCGCGTCGAGATCTGCGACGACGGCCCCGGCATCCCCGAGGACATCATCGGCCGGATCTTCACCCCTTTCTTCACCACCAAGCCGTTCGGCGAGGGCACCGGGCTGGGGCTCGACCTCGCCTGGCGGATCGTCGTGGAGAAGCACGGCGGCAACATGTCGGTGCAGTCCACGCCGGGCGACACCCGCTTCATCGTCTGCCTCCCGCTGGTGGCTCCGCCCCCGGTGGTGCCGACCCCCGGCGAGCTGGCGGCCGCCGGCACCGAATAGTTCGCCTCAGTCCGAGCGGATCGGAATAGCCGCGTCGATCACGGGGGTTGACCCGACCATGACGACTCACGCTCTCGATCTCGGCACATTTGGCGTATTCGGTCGCGGGGCAACCCCGGCGCAGGCGAAGGACATCGAGGCACTCGGCTACGGCGCCATCTGGGTCGGCGGCTCACCGCCCGCCGAACTGGATTGGGTCGAGCCCATCCTCGAGGCCACCAGCACGCTGCAGGTGGCAACGGGCATCGTGAACATCTGGACCGCGGCGGCGGGCCCGGTCGCCGAATCCTTCCACCGCATCGACACGGCGTACCCGAACCGCTTCGTCCTCGGCATCGGCGTCGGACATCCCGAGGCGCACCAGGAGTACCGCAAGCCCTACGACGCCCTCGTCGAATACCTCGACAAGCTCGACGAGTACGGCGTCCCGAAGCAGCGGCGCGTCGTCGCCGCCCTCGGCCCGCAGGTACTCAAGCTGTCGGCGCGACGCAGCGCGGGAGCGCACCCCTACCTCACGACGCCGGAGCACACCGCTCAGGCGCGCGAGCTCATCGGGCCCGACGCGTTCCTCGCCCCCGAGCACAAAGCCGTCCTGACCACCGACGCCGAGAAGGCCAGGGCGGTCGGCCGCAGGGCGCTCGAGATCTACCTCAACCTGGCGAACTACACGAACAACTGGAAGCGCCTCGGCTTCACCGACGAGGACATCGCCAAGCCGGGAAGCGACGCGCTCGTCGACGCGTTCGTGGCCCATGGCACCGTGGACGCGATCGCCGCGAGGCTCAAGGAACACCTCGCCGCGGGCGCAAATCACGTTCCGGTTCAGGTGCTCACGGGTACTGACCAGTTGGTGCCCGCGCTGGCCGAACTGGCCGGGCCGCTCGGCCTGCAGTGACCGACCTCAATGTGAAGGGACATCCGATCCCGTGACCTACCAGCGAGAAACGGAGTGGATCGCGCATGACTGACGTATCCGAGCTCAAGCCCAATCTGGGACGCTTCGGCGTCTGGACCGCGGGACCGGTGACGCCCGAGCAGGCAGCCGAAATCGAGAAGCTGGGATACGGCGCGATCTGGGTGGGCGCCTCGCCGGCCGCCGACCTGGCGTTCGTGGAGCCGCTGCTGGAAGCCACGCAGACGCTGCAGGTGGCCACCGGCATCGTCAACGTATGGGCGGCGCCCGCCGACGAGGTCGCCGCGTCCTACCACCGCATCGAGGCTGCGTACCCGGGCCGGTTCGTGCTCGGCGTCGGCATCGGGCATCCCGAGCACACCGAGGAGTACCGCAAGCCCTACGACGTGCTCGTCGAGTACCTGGACGCGCTCGATGCGGCCCACGTGCCGACCAGCCGCCGCGTGGTCGCCGCGCTCGGCCCGAAGGTGCTCCAGCTCGCGGCCAAACGCAGCGCCGGAGCACACCCCTATCTGACGACCCCCGAGCACACCGCCCAGGCGCACGAACTGATCGGGCCCACCGTGTTCCTTGCCCCGGAGCACAAGGTGGTGCTCGCAAGGGACGCCGCCAACGCCAGGGAGATCGGCCGCCGGACCGTCGAGTTCTACCTGGACCTGAGCAATTACGTGAACAATTGGAAGCGCCTGGGCTTCACCGATGCCGACGTCGAGAAGCCGGGCAGCGACAAGCTGATCGACGCGGTCGTCGCCCACGGCACGCCCGACGACATCGCCAAACGACTGCAGGAGCACCTCGACGCGGGAGCCGACCACGTCTGCATCCAGGTGCTGGGTGGCGACGACGCGCTCGTCCCGACGCTGGCCGAGTTGGCTGGTCCGTTGGGGCTGTCGGTCGACGGCTAGAACGGGCACCGCTAGGGTTTTCGCCATGCGGTTGCTGGTTACCGGGGGGGCCGGTTTCATCGGAGCCAACTTCGTCCACGCCGCGGTGCGCGAACACCCCGACGTGAACGTGACGGTGCTGGACGCGCTCACGTACGCGGGCAGCCGCGACTCACTGGCGCCCGTCGTCGACGACGTCCGCCTGGTGCACGGCGACGTCAGCGACGCCGAGCTCGTCGAGAAGCTGGTCGCCGAGTCCGACGCCGTGGCCCACTTCGCCGCCGAGACCCACGTCGACAACTCCCTCGAGGACCCCGGCGCATTCCTGCGCACCAACGTCGTCGGGACCTACACCCTGCTCGAGGCGGTACGCAGGCACGGTGTGCGCCTGCACCACGTGTCGACCGACGAGGTGTACGGCGATCTGCCGCTCGACGATCCGATCCGGTTCACCGAGTCGACGCCGTACAACCCGTCGAGTCCGTACTCGTCGACCAAGGCCGCGTCGGACATGCTGGTGCGCGCCTGGGTGCGGTCGTACGGCGTGCGCGCGACGATCTCCAACTGCTCCAACAACTATGGGCCCTACCAGCACGTCGAGAAGTTCATCCCGCGTCAGATCACCAACGTGCTGACCGGCAGACGACCGAAGCTGTACGGCGCAGGCGCCAACGTCCGCGACTGGATCCACGTCACCGACCACAACGACGCGGTGTGGCGCATCCTGACCGACAGCGAGCCCGGCAGGACGTACCTGATCGGCGCGGACGGCGAACGCGACAATCTCACCGTGATGCGCACCCTGCTGCGCCTGATGGGCCGTGATCCCGACGACTTCGACCACGTCACGGACCGAGCCGGCCACGATCTACGGTATGCGATCGACCCGTCGGCACTGCGCACCGAACTGGGGTGGACGCCGCATCACGTCGACTTCGAGTCCGGCCTTGCGGCCACCATCGACTGGTATCGGGCCAACGAATCCTGGTGGCGCCCCGTGAAGGACGCGTCCGAGGCGATGTACGAGGAGCGCAACCAGTGACCTTCCGACAGCTCTCGGTGCCCGGCGCGTGGGAGATCACGCCGACGGTGCGGCCCGACCCGCGCGGACTGTTCTTCGAGTGGTTCACCGACGCCGAGTTCAGCGCGATGACGGGTCACTCGCTGGATCTGCGGCAGGCCAACGTGTCGGTCTCCTCGGCGGGCGTGCTGCGCGGCCTGCACTTCGCGCAGTTGCCGCCCAGCCAGGCCAAGTACGTGACGTGCCTGCGCGGGGCGGTGTTCGACGTCGTGGTCGACATCCGCGTCGGCTCCCCGACCTTCGGCCAGTGGGACTCGGTCCTGCTCGACGACGAGGACCACCGGACGATTTATCTCTCCGAGGGCCTCGCTCACGGTTTCCTTGCACTGCAACCCGATTCGACCGTCGCCTACCTATGCTCGGCGGGTTACTCCCCTACCCGCGAGCACACCATCTGCCCCACCGACCCGGCCATCGGGGTCGACTGGCCGCTCGTCGACGGCGCGGCGCCGAACCTGTCCGAGCGTGACGCGGCGGCCCCGACGCTCGAAGAGGTTCTCGCGGCGGGGCTGCTGCCGACGTGGGACGCGGCGCAGTCCTTCATCAGCACCCTCTCGGATGGCACCTGAACCACGGTGCCGTGGCTGCTAGCCGACCAACGACTCGGCCCACGGCTGGCGGGCGTAGGGCTCGCGCTCGAAGATCTCGAGATACCGCCATGGCAGGGCCGCGACCACCTCTCGGCATTGACTGAGTTCGCCTGCGCCAAGCACGGTCTCGTAGCCCGGAGTGCGATTGTGCACACCGGGCAGGGCCACTTCGCCCGCCCGCCGACCACCGACGAAGTCGACAATGGCAGCTGCCGCTTCGGCACTGTTCAGGTCCTGCGGGGTGTACAAGGTGAGACACCGACCCGCCATGTCGTGTCGGCGTAGGTAGTTCATCGCCCGGTTCTCGATCTCGATCCACTGGATGAGATAGCGCTGGAAGAGCGTCAATTCGGAGAGGTCGAAGCCGTCGAAGATGGGCTCGAGTTCGGTGAGCGCCCAACTCCGGTAGAGACGTCCGTCGGGTGCGCGATAGTGCCGGAGCGGATTGTGTTGTTTGTTCAGCCAACTCTCGCGGTTCGCCTCACTGCGAGCGACCTCCCGAGGATCGCGAATGAGATGGAACAACTTGGCTTCCGGGAAGAACTCCGCCGCAACGTCGACGTACGACTTGAGAAAGGCGTGACTCGTCTCGACGTAGACCGGTGTCCGACACGCATCGATGGCCCGGCGCTTCCTTCGCAACAGGGCACGCACCGGGTCGAGACATCCCGAGCTGTGGTCATAGATCGCCTGCCCGAACATCGACGGATTCCAGGGGTTGTGGTTGGTTTCGTGCCGGACGGTGCATTGTGCCGCACCGTGTTTGAGCAACTTGGACAGCGAGAGGGTGCCCGAACGGCCGCTCGTCATGGCGAATACCACGGCGGTCTTCACCCCGGGCACCCTGTCGTGCTGCTTTCGTCCCTGACCCAACAAACCCACGAACTGCTGGCGGATCACCTGCCACCTTCCTGCACTCACATGGCCGCCCCGCCCCGGCGATGTCCTTTCGATCTACGTGAGTGGAAGTTCTAACAGATCTCAGGGCCGCGTGGGTTCCTACCACATAGCCGCTACACAGTCTTTACACGAGTCCTCCAAACCCGTTGCACCAGAACCAGGTCCGAGGCAGGGATGATTCCTGCGCGAGAGGGTGCGCCCAGCGTCGCGGTCACGCGATGGTGGCTAGTCTCCGATCTTGATAGCCGCTACGATATCCAGCGACGACGCAAACGCAGTGCCCGGCAGGCTAATGCGCCCGGCGGCGGGACGATCACCCCGGCGATCGGCGGCCGTCGGGAGGCCGCCGCTCACCGGGTACGCCTGCCATCGTGTCGAATCCGACACGCCGGACGGCGGCGCGTCACACGCTGACCCGGCGCCTGCTCACCCACCAGGCGCCACACGCCAACACGGTCACCACCTCGGCCCCGACGCTGAGCGCGGCGTGTGGGGCGGGTTCCCAACCCTTCTCGACGAACCCTGCGATGCCGACTGTTCGCGACAGCGCGAACGCACCGAGCGCGCCGACTGCCAGCACCCCCGCAGCCCACACCAGCCAGTCCGGCCCACCGATCAGCAGAAGAACCGCTACGGCGAGGAAGACACTGGCCTGGATCAGGAAACCCGTTCCGATCGTGGGAATCTCACGGTAGCCGTGCGCGTAGAGGATGGTATGGCTGATGCCGCTGACCGCCAGGCTCGCGGCGATCACCACGCGGAGAACGTACGACGTCACGGCAGCGTCCTCTCCTTGAGCGCGAGCGCCTGCTGCCCCTTGGTGTAGGAGACCTCCCGGATCCCCAGCGCGTCGTGCAGCTTGCCGGCTGGAAGGGTCACCGGCTTGGGCGCGGGCCCGTCGCCGGGATGCGGCAGCGGGTAGGCGGTGGTGGTGCCGCTGAAGAACGTCACGTTGCCCTCGGTCTTCGAGAAGATCTGGTGCACATGGCCGTTGAGGCACGTGACCGAGGCGAACCGCTTCAGGTAGGACAGTGCCTGCATGGAGTCGTCGGTCCCCCAGCCCCAGTCGGGGTACATCGCGAACAGCGGGATGTGGCTGAACACGATGATCGGGGTGTCGCTCGACAGCGGGGCGACGTCATTCTTGACGAAGTCGAGCTGATCCTGGCCGAGATGCCCGAGCTTGGTCATGTTGAGCGTGTTCACCAGCGCAATGACGTGGACGCCCGCGATGTCGAAGCTGTACCAGCCGTCACCCCGCGTGCCTGCGCCGAACGCGCTGCGGTACTTCTGACCGCCGTCGTCGACCGAGTCGTGCTCGCCGGGCACGGTGAACACGTGCGGCGTGCTGAGCCCGGTCATCATCTGCTTCACCTGATCGAACTGCCCGGGGGTGGCCAGATGGGTGAGATCGCCGGTGTGGATCACGAAGTCCGGTGTGTAGCCGAGACCGTTGATCTGGTCGATGGCCCGCGTGAACGAGCCCGTCACGTCGGGGTTCGCCGACCCGGTGAAACCGATGTGGCTGTCGCTGACCTGCGCGAAGCGCAGCGTCGGCCTGGTCTCGGCAGCCGTCGCAGAGCCGGCGACGTGCGAGATGACCTCGCCGCCGACGACGGCCAACCCGACGGCCGCGCCGAACCATGCCGTGTGCCTGATGAGTTGGCGCCGGGACATCTCCATGGGATCGCGGTCCTCGCTCATGCCGTCACCACCACGGTGCCGTGCATGAACGGGTGGATCGAGCACACGTACTCGAAGGTGCCCGCGGCGGGGAACGTGAACGAGAAGCTGCCTCCGTTGCCGAGGACCTGCGAACGGAACGCACCACCGTCGGCCACCACGGTGTGCGGGTCCTCGTCCTTGTTTGTCCACGTCACGGTGGTCCCGGCCTTGACCGTGAGAGTCGCTGGGGCGAAGGCGAATCCGTCGATGTTGACGGCGTCGGGCCCGGCGGGCGCGACGGGGGCGTTGCCTCCCTCGGACTGCGCGGGCGCCATGGACATCCCCGGCATCGCGCTGCTACCGGGCATGCTGCCGGCGCCCGCCATCCCCGGCGTCACGGAGACGTCGGAGCTGAACTTCGGAGTCGGTTGGGCCACTTGATCATTCGCCGCCGAGCAGGCGGCCACCAGGAACGATCCCATGGCGGCGGTGGACAGCGCGACGACGACGCGCTGAGATCGTCGGGACACGACGGGTACCTCCGTTGTCGATTGACGAGTCCGCGGGTGCGGATCTCCCGTCAATGGATAGGGAGACGGGTTACACGGGTCAGGTCTGCTGGGTCTGGCTCGGCGGCGCGAACACCTCGATGACACCGTTCATCTCGCGAACCTCCAGTTTGGGCAGCGGTTTCGGCGAGATGGGCAGCTGGTGGGTGAGCACCTGGCCCTCGGTCGAGAACGACGTCGAGTGGCACGGGCAGCGCAGCCGGTCATCGGGAGCGTCGAACCACAGCTTGCAGCCCTGATGGGTGCAGATGCCGGAGACCCCCTCGGCCTGACCGCCGACCCGTCGGACGAACCCGACCACCGAGCCGATGTCGAACGGGTGCATCGCCCCCTCCGGCACGTCCTCGCTCGCGGCCACCCGCTGCCAAGCGCCCTCGGTGGGCACCAGTTGACCGGCAACGGCGGGCTCGTCGGTCCGGCTCGCGCCGAGCAGTCGATCGACGGACACCGCCGCGACCGCGGCCGTCGCAGCCGCCGACGTACCGACGATGACCTGACGGCGGTTGGCGGACAGCCAGTTCGGCTTGGGCGGCGCCGCGCGCGGCTCGTCGTCCATCTGCTCGGCGAGCCTGCGATGCAGGTCGTCGAGGAAGGCCGGGCGCGGCTCGTCGGCGCCGTCGCGGGTGGCGTTGAGCTCGATGGCGGTACGCAGCTGGGCGGCCTCGAAGTCGTCGGGCACGAAGCCCTTGGGCCGACGGCCGCGCAGCAGGTCGTCGACATACCGGTTGAACCCTCGCGCGTTCACGAGCCGCCCCTCTCGTTGACCTGTGCCGCCAGCCTCAGGGCGCGGTGTTGGAGCACCTTGGCATTGGCGACGCTGACACCCATCTCCGCGGCGGACTCCTTGATCGACCGGTTGTGCAGGAAGCGCAGTTCCAGTATGCGGCGGTAGTTGTCGGGCAGGGTCTCCAAGACCACGGCCACGCGCTCGGGTGCCGTGCTGATCGCCTCCTCGCTCTCGGCAGGCGCGGCGATGTCCTCGATCTCGGTGATCTCACGCCCCATGGTCTGACGCCAGTGTGCCGCGAGCACGGTGCGCGCGGTGTTGCGCAGGTAGGCCCGCACCTCGGCGACACTTGCGGACAGTCGCAGCGGCCGCAGCGCCGCGAGGAACACCTCGGCCGTCAGGTCCTCGGCGTCGGCCTGGTTGCCGACTCGGGCGTAGATGGTGCGGTACACCCAGGTCGCGTTGTCTTCGTAGACGGCCTCCCAATCCGGATAGCAGCCGTCCGAGCCCACCACCCGGAGCGGGCGGGGGTGCGCGGAGTCGCGTCGTGCCGTCACGTATCGCCTGTCATCAGTCGGGAGGGCCGTCCACCATGGGAATAGGGACACGGGTTACACCCCGACTCGGTTCACAGCGAATCAGAGGCATTTCGGATCGGCGCAGGGAAGCCGACGACTCCCAGCACGTTCACAGCCACGCGCGAGCAGACATGAATCTGCCCGACACGCCGACAGCTACCGCAAGTTTGCGGCTGCTCGCGGGGAGTCCGACACACCCCTTGCGCGCGTCGATCCCACTTTACTAGGATGTCCTAGTAATCGTGATTCTTGCCGAAGGACAGGCGCTATGACCACACAGATTCCGCACTTCATCGACGGCCGCCGCGTGGCGGGCGAGTCCGGCCGCACTGCCGACGTTCTGAACCCCAGCACCGGAGAGGTGCAGGCCCAGGTCCCCATGGCCTCGACGGCCGAGGTCGACGCCGCCGTGGCCATCGCCGTGGAGGCCCAGAAGGAATGGGCGGCCTGGAATCCGCAGCGGCGGGCCCGCGTGATGATGAAGTTCGTCGAGCTGGTCCGCAGGGATGCCGACGAGCTCGCCGAGCTGCTGTCCCTCGAACACGGCAAGACCGTCGCCGACTCCCATGGCGACATCCAGCGCGGCGTCGAGGTCATCGAGTTCGCCATCGGCATCCCGCACCTGCTGAAGGGCGAGTACACCGAGGGCGCGGGCGGCGGCATCGACGTCTACTCGCTGCGCCAGCCGCTCGGCGTGGTCGCGGGAATCACGCCGTTCAACTTCCCGGCGATGATCCCACTCTGGAAGGCAGGCCCCGCGCTGGCGTGCGGCAACGCGTTCGTGCTCAAGCCCAGCGAGCGCGACCCGTCGGTGCCCGTGCGCCTGGCCGAACTGTTCCTCGAGGCGGGTCTTCCCAAGGGCGTCTTCCAGGTGGTGCACGGCGACAAGGAAGCCGTCGACGCGATCCTCAACCACGAGGACATCCAGGCCGTCGGCTTCGTCGGCAGCTCCGACATCGCGCAGTACATCTACTCGACCGCAGCCGCGAACGGCAAGCGCGCCCAGTGCTTCGGCGGCGCCAAGAACCACATGATCGTCATGCCCGACGCCGATCTCGACCAGGCCGTCGATGCCCTCATCGGCGCCGGCTACGGCAGCGCGGGCGAACGATGCATGGCCATCAGCGTCGCCGTGCCCGTCGGCAAGGAGACCGCAGACCGGTTGCGCGCCAGGCTCGTCGAGCGGGTCAACAACCTGCGGGTCGGCCACAGCCTGGACCCCAAGGCCGACTACGGTCCGCTGGTCACCTCGGCGGCACTGGCCAGGGTGAAGGACTACATCGGCCAGGGCGTCGAGGCGGGCGCCGAGGCCGTCGTCGACGGACGCGAGCGCGCCAGCGACGACCTCACCTTCGGCGACGCCAGCCTCGAGGGCGGCTTCTTCATCGGACCCACCCTCTTCGACCACGTCACCACCGACATGTCGATCTACAAAGACGAGATCTTCGGGCCGGTGCTGTGCATCGTCAGGGCCGACACCTACGAAGAGGCCCTGACGCTGCCCACCGAACACGAATACGGCAACGGCGTGGCGATCTTCACCCGCGACGGCGACACCGCCCGCGACTTCGTGTCCCGGGTTCAGGTCGGCATGGTCGGCGTCAACGTCCCCATCCCGGTTCCGGTGGCCTACCACACCTTCGGCGGCTGGAAGCGATCCGGATTCGGCGACCTCAACCAGCACGGGCCCGCGTCGATCCAGTTCTACACCAAGGTCAAGACGGTCACCCAGCGGTGGCCCTCGGGCATCAAGGATGGCGCCGAATTCGTCATCCCGACCATGAACTAGGGCCGACCCATGGACTACTTCGGCCTCGACGAGGACGAGCGCGTCATCACCGAGACGGCGGCCGAGTTCGCCGAGAAGCGCATCGCCCCCTACGCGCTGGAGTGGGACGCCGCCAAGTACTTCCCCGTCGACACCCTGCGTGAGGCCGCCCAATTGGGAATGGCCGCAATGTATTGCAGCGAGGACGTGGGCGGGAGCGGTCTGCGACGGCTGGACGCGGTGCGGATCTTCGAGCAGTTGGCGATGGCGGATCCGTCGACGGCGGCGTTCCTGTCGATCCACAACATGTGCGCGTGGATGGTCGATCGCTACGGTACCCACGAACAGCGCAAGGCATGGGTGCCGCGGCTGGCGTCGATGGAGGCGGTGGCCAGCTACTGCCTCACCGAACCGTCGGCAGGCTCGGACGCGGCCGCGTTGCGCACCAGGGCGGTCCGCCACGGGAGCGACTACGTGCTGGACGGGGTCAAGCAGTTCATCTCGGGCGCCGGATCGTCGGACGTGTACGTCGTGATGGCACGCACCGGCGCTGAGGGCCCGCGTGGCATCTCGGCCTTCCTCGTCGAGAACGGTTCTGCCGGGCTGAGTTTCGGTGCGCAGGAACACAAGATGGGCTGGAACGGCCAGCCGACCGCCCAGGTGATCATGGAGGGCGTGCGGGTACCCGCCGACGCCATGCTCGGCGGCACCGACGGTGAGGGCGGCGGCTTCGGGATCGCGATGAACGGCCTCAACGGTGGCCGGATCAACATCGCGGCCTGTTCGCTCGGCGGCGCCGCGGCGGCCTTCCAGAAGGCGGCCGCCTACGTCCGCGACCGGGAGGCGTTCGGCAGCAGCCTGCTCGACGAGCCCACCATCCGGTTCGCGCTGGCGGACATGGCCACCGCACTGGAGTCATCGCGAATGATGTTGTGGCGGGCGGCATCCGCCCTCGACGACGATCACCCGGAGAAGGTCCGACTGTGCGCGATGGCCAAGCTCCACGTGACAGATGCCTGTTACGACGTCGCGGACCGGGCGCTGCAGTTGCACGGCGGCTACGGCTACCTCAGCGAGTACGGGCTGGAGAAGATCGTCCGCGATCTGCGGGTACACCGCATTCTCGAGGGCACCAACGAAATCATGCGCGTGGTCATCGGTCGGGCGGAAGCCGCCCGCGCCCGCGCGTCCTAACCGGAAGGCTGTTTGTTCAATGGCGACGATCGCATTCTTGGGACTCGGCAACATGGGTGGCCCGATGGCGACCAACCTGGTGGCGGCCGGGCACGCGGTGCGCGGGTTCGACCCGGTGCCTGCGGCGAAGGACGCCGCGGCGGCCAACGGCGTCAGCGTCTTCGACAGCGGCGCCCAGGCCGTGGCAGGCGCCGACGTGGTGATCACGATGCTGCCCAACGGGGAGTTGGTGCGCAGCTGCTACGACGAGGTGCTGCCCGCCGCCGCGGAGGGGGCGCTCTTCATTGACAGCTCGACCATCTCGGTCGACGATGCGCGCAGCGTCAACGCCCAGGCCGCCGCACGGGGTTTCGCCCAGCTCGACGCTCCGGTGTCGGGCGGCGTCAAGGGCGCCGTGGCGGGCACGCTCGCGTTCATGGTCGGCGGTGAGGCCGATGCCGTCGAGCGCGGCCGCACCGTCCTGGAACCCATGGCGGGCAAGATCATTCACTGCGGTGACTCCGGAGCCGGTCAGGCCGCCAAGGTGTGCAACAACATGGTGCTGGCCGTCCAGCAGATCGCGGTCGGCGAGGCGTTCGTGCTCGCCGAGAAGCTCGGTCTCTCGGCGCAGTCGCTGTTCGACGTGATCACCGGCGCAACGGGCAACTGCTGGGCCGTCCACACCAATTGCCCGGTGCCAGGACCGGTTCCGACGTCACCGGCCAACAACGACTTCAAGCCAGGCTTCGCGACCGCACTGATGAACAAGGATCTCGGGCTGGCCATGGCGGCCGTCTCCTCGACCCATTCGGCGGCGCCGCTGGGCACACACGCCGCCGAGATCTACGCGAAGTTCGCCACCGAGCACGCGGGCAAGGACTTCAGCGCCGTCATCGAACTGCTACGCGGCAGCTGACCTGTTCCCGCTCGCCCACAGCTGCCCCTGCATCCGGCGGCAGTCGGCGATGCGCAACCCGTCGTAGTCCGCCCGCGCGCCCGCGGTGTCGGGGTCGACGAGCATGCCGGCCAGACCCGCCGCGAACGCACTCCGCAGACCGGCGCCCGAGCCCGAGAACACCAGCGCCTCGTGCGCGTGGGCACCCAGTTCGGCGAGCAGCAGTCGGTGGGCGGCACCCGCGGCGGACAGGCTCACGTCGTCGGCGGTGACGACCGTCTGCACCAGGCCGTCGCCGACCAGTTGCCGCACCAGGGGGTCGACCCACCGACGGCGCCCATCGCTCGCGATCCCGACCGCCACCCCCGCCGTGAACGCATCGGTGATCAACTCGACGAGGCCGGGGCGTGGGTCAAGGTCGGCGTCGAGCATGACCTCGTCGACCATCATCGACTTCGTCGAACAGATCTCGTCGACCAGCACCTTGAACAGGACGTCGCACTCGGTGCGGACGCCGCGCGCCCGCAGCTCGGCCGCGACGCGCTGCCGCTCGTCGCGCAGGGCCAGCAGCTTGCGGTACCGCGGCACGGACCAGACGAGGTTCAGCCCGTGCGCGGCGAAGGCTGCGTTGAAGGCGAGTCGATGTCCACCGCACTCGACGTCGGCCAGCGCATCGAGGTCGAAGACCAGCGCACGCAAGGGATGAGGACCGACCTCCTGCGGGCGGGACGTGTCCCACCAGAACCGGCCTGCCCGCCACGTCCTCGCCTGAATGTCCACCATGACCCCAAGAGTGGGCCACGTCACAACGGGGCGCCTCCCCCATCCGGGGGATTGGGTCGGCCAACTTGTCGCGGCGAACGTGACGGCCAGTCCGGACGCCGGTCCTATGCTCGTGCCATGTCGGCGACGTCCAGCCCACCGGTGCGGCTCGTGCTGGTCGACGACCACGAGATGGTCATCGAGGGTCTCAAGGCGATGCTGACGGCATTCGGCGACCGCGTCGAGGTCGTCGGCCAGGCCGTCGGTGCAGAACGGGCGCTCAGCGTGGTCGCCGACCTCGACCCCGACATCGTGCTGTGCGACGTCCGCATGCAGGGGTCGAGCGGGCTCGACCTGTGCGCCGCTCTGCGCGGTCGGGACCCGGACCGCAAGGTCGTCATGCTGTCGGTCTACGACGACGAGCAGTACCTCTTCCAGGCCCTGCGGGTCGGCGCGTCCGGTTACCTGCTGAAGAGCATCAGCAGCGACGAGCTGGTCCGGCAGCTCGAATTCGCCCACGGGGGCGCCACCGCGATCGACCCGGGCATGGCGGCCAGGGCCGTCGACACGGCCGCCCGACTGCAGCGCGACGAGTTCTGGCCGGGCGCCCGACAGGGCCTCACCCAGCGCGAGAGCGAGATCCTGTCCTACGTCGTCAACGGCCTGTCCAACCGCGGCATCGCGACCAAGCTGGTCATCGGCGACGAGACCGTGAAGACGCACCTGCGGTCGATCTACCGCAAGCTCGGCGTCGCCGACCGCACCGGTGCCGTCGCGACGGCACTGCGCGAGGGGATCTACCAGTGACCCCGCAGAACGCGCCCAATCAGGGAAACGCCGTCCGCGACCTCGTCGACGCCGATCGCGAGCTGGCCCTGCTTCGCGAGCTGATCCAGGCCGCCTCCAGCGGGCCGGGCGTCGAGCCGCTGGCAGCGGCGGCCGCGCGGATGATCACCGCCGCCACGGAGACCGACGTCTGCTTCGTGCACGTGCTCGACGACGCCGAGCAGTCGTTGACGCTGACCGGGGCGACGCCGCCGTTCGACAGTCAGGTGGGCAAGATCCGGCTGCCGTTGGGGCAGGGCGTGTCGGGCTGGGTGGCGCGGGTCCGCCAGCCGGTCGTGATCATCCACGACAAGGAGAACGACCCCCGCTACAAGCCGTTCGAATCGCTGCGGGGCTCGGACTTCACCTCGATGGTGTCGGTGCCGATGGAGACCGATCCGGGAGGTCTGGTCGGCGTGCTCAACGTGCACACCGTCGAGCGCCGCGAGTTCTCCGACCGCGACGTCGAACTGCTGCTGGTGATCGGCAGGCTCATCGCGGGCGCGATGCACCAGGCGCGTCTGCACCGGCGGCTGGTGGCGCGCGAGCGTGCGCACGAGAACTTCGTCGAACAGGTCATCGAGGCGCAGGAGATCGAACGCAGGCGCCTGGCCGGCGACATCCACGACGGCATCTCGCAACGCCTGGTCACGCTGTCGTACCGGCTGGACGCGGCCGCGAGGGCGATCGGCGGAGATCCGACCGCGGTCGCCGAACAGCTGGGCATGGCCCGCGAACTGGTGGACCTGACCCTTCAGGAGGCCAGGGCGGCGATCGGTGGGCTGCGGCCGCCGGTCCTCGACGACCTCGGGTTGGCGGGCGGCCTGGCGAGCCTGGCCAGGTCGATCCCCCAGGTCGACATCGACGTCGACCTGGCCGACGCCCGGCTTCCCGACCACATCGAGATCGCGCTGTACCGCATCGCGCAGGAGTGCCTGCAGAACGTCGTCAAGCATGCGGGCGCGTCGCACGCGAGCCTGACCTTCTCCGTGAGCGACGACGCGGCGCGGCTCGAAATCGTCGACAACGGAGTGGGTTTCGACACCTTCGAGCATCCGCTCGGCGGTGACGAGATGGGCGGCTACGGCCTGCTGTCGATGGCCGAACGCGCCGAGATCGTCGGCGGCAGGCTCAACATCCGCTCCCGGCCCGGTGCGGGCACGGCCGTCACCGCGACCATCCCGCTGCCGTCGGTACCCGCCGAGAGCTAGCGATACCGTAGGCACGAGAAGGCTTGGCAGCCCCTGGGAATCGGCTGGTGACCCGTACCACCGCCCCTGCGCCGCGGCGATACTCGACGTATCCGCCGACGAGAGACCTTCCAATGATGCCGCTCGACCGCCGGGACGACGAGCGCCACGTGGTCCACGTGGACGGTGCCCGACTGGCCGACGAATCGGCGTGCACGACCGCGCTGCAGCGGGTCAGGCAACGCGGTCAGGGTTTCGTGTGGCTGAGTCTCGAGGACCCCGATGATCGTCAAATGCGGTTCATCGCAGAAACGTTCGATCTTCACCCGCTGGCGATGGAACACGCGGTGCGGGGCAGGGCGCGCCCGAAGGTCGAGTGGTACGACCACCACATGATGGTCGCGATGCGGACCTTGACGTGCATCGAGCACCTGTCGAATCCTGCGGCGCCCCCCGACGGTCAGATCGCCGTCTTCGTGGGCCGCGACTTCCTCGTCACCTGTGGGCGCGGCGAGGACACCGTCTTGGCGGACGTGCGCAGAATCGTGGAGACCGAACCCTCGACCCATCCCGCGGCGGTCCTGCACGCGATCGCCGATCGCGTCGTCGGCACGTACCTCGAGACGGCCGTCCGGATGCGCATGGAGGCCGACCTGGTCGAGGAGAAGGTGTTCTCGCAATCCACCAGCGGCGACATCGAGCGCATCTACTTCCTCAAGCGCGAGATCGTCAGGATGCGCCGCTCGATTGAGCCGCTGACGCACGCGCTGCGCGAATTCACTTCCGAGCACGGCGAATTGATCTCCGTCGAGCTGCGCCACAACATGCGCGACGTGATGGAGCAGAACATCCACGCGGTCGAACGCATCGTCAACACCGAGGCGCTGCTCGACTCGCTGCTGGAGACGGCGTACGGCCGGGAGGGCACCCAGCAGAACGTCGACATGCGCAAGATCTCTGCGTGGGCCGCGATGGGCGCGGTGCCGACGACGGTGGCGGGCATCTACGGTATGCGGTTTCCCAACATGCCCGAATTGCACTGGGCGTGGGGCTATCCCGCCGTGCTGACGGGTATGGTGGTGGTCACGGCCCTGCTGTACCGGACGTTCCGGCGCAAGCGCTGGCTCTGAAAAGCCGCGCGCCTGCTGTCCTTCCGCAACTGGCTTACCCTGCCCCGCAACGAGATTCAGGTGCCCTGAGCCGAGAAGTCACCGGCCTGTCGGCGCAGCGTCTCGATCGACGCCGACAGTGCCGCCGACTCGGCGGACGAGATGCCGAGATCACCGAACACCTCGTCGTTGAGCGTCACGGTCGCGGCCT
>JAESGJ010000404.1_pt1 | contig 27903 bp, 33 predicted proteins | sample 9266241 | NCBI WGS metagenome assembly JAESGJ01 (sample SAMN14514841, study PRJNA621669) | algae metagenome | isolation source: Brasilonema octagenarum HA4186-MV1 and co-occurring heterotrophs from wet... | place: USA: Manoa Valley, Hawaii | collected 2009-07-20 | reverse complement strand
CAGACGGACCTGGCCGAGCTCGATGCCGCAGCCGATCTGGTAGCCCGCCTCCAGCGTGCCACCGGCCAGCGTGGTCTTGCCCTTGCCGGTGACGGTACCGGTGAAGGTACCGCCGACCAGGTACTCGCGCGAGGCAAGCGAGGTCGTCAACGGAGCCACCGGAAGTTCGGTCTCATTGGTCGCGGCCACGGTCAGGGTCCAGCCGTCGGGGGTGGTCACGACACCGGGATCCGACGAACCGACCACACCGTTGTCCGGCGGCGGCGGACCGGGATCGGCGGCCGGCGCTACCGCTGGATCGTCTGGCGGAGGGTCCGCCAGCGCGAGTGGCGAAACTGCCATGAAGGGTCCGATCAATCCTGCTGTCGCCAATGCTGCAAAGCGGTTCAACATGTTCATCTCTCGTTCGGGCTCGACGGTGGTCAAACGGACTTGGTGACGCCGAGGTAGGTGATGACGTCGTCGGTGTTGTCGGTCGAGCTCGTCAGCGTTGCGTACGAACGGATGAACGACTGCCCTGCACACTGATCGGTCTTGACGCGCACGCCCGTGAGGGTGATCCGGGTCGTCGTGCCCTTGAAGGACTTCTTGTCCAGCGCAACGGTGGTCACGGTGCCCGGCTTCAGGTAGACCTTGCCCTGAAGGCTGATGCCGGCGCTGAACGTCGGGATGCCCATCGTGCCCAGGCCGGGCGTGAGGCTGGCACCGGGGTTGATCTCGGTCTCGTCGGAGATGATGCCGCAACCGATCTGCTCGCCGGCCTCCATCGAACCGCCGGTCAGCTTGGTCTTGCCACCGCCGGTGATGGTGCCGGTGAAGGTGCCCGAGATGAGGTACTCACGCGAGGAGATCGCCGTCGTCAAAGGAGCAACCGGAAGCTGGGTCTCGTTGCTGCCGACCACCGTCAACGTCCAACCGTCGGGCGTCGTCAGCACACCCGGGGCCGCAGACGGAACGGCTCCGGTGTCCACCGGAGGACCGGGGACCCCGACCGGCTGGACCGCGGGGTCCGGCGGCGGCGGGTCGGCCAGCGCCACCGGCGCCGTCCCGACCGGGATCGCAATGCAAACAGCTGCCAGCGTCGCAAAACGGTTCAACATGAGTGTATCGGCGCCTCTCGTGATCGAAACTTGCGGATCCAACGGATCTGTCGCTGCGAAGCATCCGATGGCAGGGTTGCCGGGCGGTGAACGGACAACCAACAAATCGCGCATCATTCACATCCAATGTGCGCGGCCGCGATCATTCCGACATCGCAGGCCACGAGGCTCGTGCCGACCCTCGTCGTGCCGCGGAACGACGCCACCCGATGGATCGGCGTTGGACACCGGGGATTTGCCATGCGTTCATCATTTGGACACCCAACTCGCCCACCGTGGTCGGCTGATGGAGCTCGTGTGACTGAAGGTGCCTCTGTTCGGCAGGATCCTCAACGGGTGGCAGACTCATCGGCACCGAAGTTCGTCGCCCTGGATCCACGGCGAGATCGAATGGCTTGGAGGAAATCTTGAGGACATCCCGCAGGTGCCGGCGAGCGCTGGCCACGTCCGTGATCGCCCTCGGCATGGGACTCACCTTCGTTCCCACGGCACTCGCCGACGACGATCCCTCCGCCCCCGATCCAGGGGCCCCTCCCGGACCGCCCGTGCAGGTGCAATCCGTGCCGATGTCCGACGACGCCGGGGCCCCGGCAGTTCAGGCGTGTGGGAACTTCGCGCAGGCTCTCGACGGCGCTTCCCAGTACTACGGCGACTTCTCCGACTCGTTCGAGGGCTCGGACTACAACGATCCGGCCGTGCAGAGCAGCAACGAGGTCGGCCGCACCGCGCTGCGCCAGGCCGCCGGCGTCGCGATGGACGCGGCCAACACGCCGGGCCTCGACCCCAGCATCTCCGATCCGATGCGCTCCTGGTCAGCCGGCGCCACCCGGCTGCTCATCAAGATGGGCATCCGGTTTCCCGGCGACAGCCTCAACACCACGGCAACAGACATGAACAACTACGCCACCGCCGCGCAAACCGCCTGCGCTGCGGCCGGCACCCACGCCTGACGCGTGTGAAGCGTTACGCTGCAGGACTTTTCGTGCTCGGAGCGGTGCTCTCGGCATGTGGCGGGCAGGGTGGCCAGACGGCATCGACACCCCAGCTGGTGCCGGCGAATGCGCTCGACGGCACGTTGCTGAGCCCCGGCGAGATCGACAAGATCATGGGCACCACCGGCATGGTGGCCCATCCCCGCGTCGAGGCTATGAGTGATCACCGCAACCTGCTGCCCAACCTCAACTGCCTCGGCATCTGGCAGGTCAACGAGGCAGGCGTGTACGGCAAGGACGGCTGGATCGCCGTGCGTCAGGAGTTGTTGCGCGCACCGGACACGGACAACTGGAACGCCCTGGTGGTGCAGTCGGTGGTCAACTACCCCTCGACCGACGACGCGCGCACGTTCTTCAACCAGTCCGCGGACCGGTGGTCGAAGTGCACCAACCACAACGTGAACATCACGCTCAACGATCAGCCGCTGCCCAAGTGGCGCAGCGGTGAGCTGACCAAGACCGACGACCAGCTCGCGATCCCGTTCACCAGGGGTCGCGCGAACGGCGTCAGCGGCGTCGACACCTGCCAGCGCGTGCTGGCCGTCGACAACAACGTGATCATCGATGCCCAGGCGTGCAGCCGCGACGTGACGACGGTCACGCAGGCCGCCGACGTGGCCAAGCAGATCGAGGCGAAGCTCCCGCACTAGCCTGCCGGGCGTGCGAGGGTCGACAGCGCCGGGGATGCGCAAGGGCCGTTCGCGTTGGGCGTAGGGCGCGACGTCGATTCGACCCGTTCGATAAAGTTGACGCAAAGCCGCCGCACAGCAACGGAGACCGCTCCCGGCTCGGTCGGCTTTGAACCGTAGGAAGGGTCCAGCAGAGGGCCGGAAACTCATGTCGTGAAGTGGGGTTCAACTCGTGCGCGCAAACGATTCTTCTCAGGTGGCCGGCCTCAGCACGGGCCATGGCCTGCCCAACGTCGTCGTCACCGGCATCGCCATGACGACGTCCGTCGCGACCAGCGCCGACGCGACGTGGAAGGCGCTCCTCGACGGGCAGAGCGGCATCCGCAGACTCGAGGACCCATTCATCGAGCAGTTCAAGCTGCCGGTCCGCATCGGTGGCCACCTCCTCGAGGACTTCGACGACGAGCTGAGCCGCGTCGAGCTCCGTCGACTCGGCTACGTCCAGAAGATGTCGACAGTGCTCGGCCGCCGGGTGTGGGAGAACGCGGGCAGCCCCGAGGTGGACACCAACCGGCTGGCGGTGTCGATCGGGACGGGCCTGGGTGCTGCCGAGGCGTTGGTCTTCGCGTGGGACGACATGCGCGAGCGCGGCATGGCTGCCGTGTCACCGCTGGCGGTGCAGATGTACATGCCCAACGGCCCCGCCGCCGCCGTCGGACTCGAGCGTCACGCCAAGGCGGGCGTCATCACGCCGGTGTCGGCGTGCGCGTCCGGTTCGGAGGGCATCGCGCAGGCGTGGCGCCAGATCGTGCTCGGCGAAGCGGACATCGCGATCTGTGGTGGCGTCGAGAACCGGATCGAGGCCGTGCCGATCGCGGCGTTCGCGCAGATGCGCATCGTCATGTCGACGACCAACGACGATCCCCCCGGCGCCTGCCGTCCGTTCGACCGTGACCGCAACGGCTTCGTCTTCGGCGAGGGCGGCGCACTGATGGTCATCGAGACCGAGGAACACGCCAAGGCACGCGGCGCCAACATCCTCGGTCGCCTGATGGGGGCGAGCATCACGTCGGACGGATTCCACATCGTCGCGCCGGACCCCAACGGCGAACGGGCCGGCTACGCCATGACGCGCGCGATCGAACTGGCAGGTCTCACCCCCGGCGACATCGACCACGTGAACGCCCACGCCACCGCCACCAAGGTCGGTGACGTGGCGGAGGCCGCGGCGATCAACCGCGCCGTCGGCAATTCGACCGCGGTCTACGCGCCGAAGTCGGCCCTCGGTCACTCCGTCGGTGCGTCCGGCGCGGTGGAGTCGATCCTGACGTTGCTCGCGCTGCGCGACGGCGTGATCCCGCCGACGCTCAACCTGAAGAACCTCGATCCCGAGGTGGACCTGGACGTCGTCTCGGGTGAACCCCGAAGCGGCAGTTACCAATACGCGATCAGCAACTCGTTCGGGTTCGGCGGCCACAACGTCGCCCTGGCGTTCGGGCGCTACTGAGCGACTCTCGGGTTCTCCAGCACCACCGCAACCCCCTGCCCGGAGCCGATGCACACGCCGATCACGCCGTAGCGGGCGTTGCGCTCGCGCAGTTCGGTGGCCAGGGTCAGCACGTATCGCGTCCCGGTCGCGCCGAACGGGTGCCCGATGGCGACGGCGCCGCCGTTGGGCGTCAGCTTCTCGTCGGGAATCACGAAGCCGCCCAACTGGTTCGGTAGCTCGCGCAGCACTCCGAGGGCCTGGGCGCTGAACGCCTCGTGTACCTCCCAGACGTCGATCTGCTCGGGCGTCAGACCGGCCCGGCTGATCGCGAGTGGGATCGCCCAGGCCGGGGCCAGGCCCATGACGAGCGGATCGATTCCGTAGACGGCCGAGGACACCACGCGCGCAAGCGGTTCCACGCCGAGGTCGGCGGCGCGCTCCCCCGAGGCGAGCACGATCGCACTGGCCCCGTCCGTCAGCGGCGTCGAGTTGGCGGCGGTCATCTGCGTGGTCCCCGGCTGTGCCGGGAGCTTCGCCAACGACTCCGCGGTCGTGTCGTCGCGGATGAACTCGTCGTGCTCGAAGACCACCTCGGGCGTCTTGCGCGTCGCGGGGATCGTCACCGACATGATCTCCTTGGCCAGCCGACCGGAGTCACGGGCCGCCTTGGCATTTCGCTGTGACCGCAGCGCGAACGCATCGATCTCCTCCCGCGTCAACCCGTACCGGTCGGCGACGTTCTGCGCCGTCTCGATCATGCCGATGTAGGCGTTGCGGGCCAGCAGCGCGGGATTCGGTGGACCGCCGGCGCCTGCCCACATCGTGTCCAGCAGGAAGACCGGACCCCGCGGGCTGAACGCGGTGTCGCCCTTCATGTACGCCCAGCCCGACCGGGACATCGACTCGACCCCCGAGGCGATGCCGACGCCGAGATCGCCCGCCTTGATGGCGTGGCTGATGTTGATGGTCGCGCTGAGCGACGACCCGCAGAACCGGTTGATGGTGGCCCCGGCGACGCTGTCGGGGAAGCCGGCCGCCAACGCGGCCCAGCGCCCGACGTCGCCCATGCCCTCGTGAGCCGGGTTGACGCAGCCGGCCACGATGTCCTCGATCGCACCGAGCTCGACGCCCACGCGCTCGCAGGCGCCCTTCATGGTCATGCCGAGCAGGTCGTCGGTGCGGATGTGCGACAGCGTGCTGCCGTACCGCGCGAACGGTGTCCGCACGCCGCCGAGGATGAATGCTTCCGCCATCACGCACCGCCATTCTGTGGACCGATCGGTTCAATTAGCCTGGCCCGAACGCGCGCTGGTGTCAACGTAACGTTGCTCGAAGTCACGACGGAAGGCGCAACAATGGCAGATGGCCAAACCACCACCCACGCAGAACTTTTCGATCTGACCGGCAAGTACGCCCTCGTCACGGGAGGTACCAGGGGCATCGGCATGATGATGGCCCGCGGGCTGCTGCAGGCCGGCGCCAGGGTGGTCGTCAGCTCGCGCAAGGCCGACGCGTGCGAGTCGGCGGCGACCGCGCTGTCCTCGTTCGGCGACGTGAGCGCCATCCCCGCCGATCTGTCCCGGCACGACGAGTGTCTCCGGCTCGCGGAGCTGGTCACCGCGGAATCGGACGGCCTGCACGTCCTGGTCAACAACGCGGGCGCCACCTGGGGCGAGTCGTTGGAGACCTTCCCCGACGCGGCGTGGGACAAGGTCCTCGACCTCAACCTGAAGTCGCCGTTCTGGCTCGTCCAGGCGCTGCTGCCCGCCCTCCGCGCGGCGGGCACCGCCGACGACCCCGCCAGGGTCATCAACGTCGGCAGCATCGACGCGATCCACGTGAGCCGCCTGCCCACGTACTCCTATGCCAGCAGCAAGGCGGCGCTGCACCAGCTGACCCGGGTGCTCGCCAAGGAACTCGGGCCCCAACACGTGACGGTCAACGCCGTGGCGCCGGGCCCCTTCCGGTCGAAGATGATGGCGGCCACGCTCGACGCGTTCGGCGACGCCATCGCGGCGTCCGCACCGCTGGGCCGTATCGGGCGCGACGACGACATGGCGGGGGTCGCGGTGTTCCTGGCCAGCCGCGCGGGCGCCTATCTGACGGGCGCGGTCATCCCGGTGGACGGCGGTATCGCGACCACCGCGTCGGGCTCCTAGGCGTCGGCAGCCGCACGCGGCTGCTTCTGCCACGGCCACCTGCCGGTGATCTCCAGCTCCAGGGAGAAGCTGAGGAACGTCCGGATGGCGACGATGCCCGCCAGCACGGCGACGCCCTGCGCATTCGGCGTGACCGCCACGGTGCGGATGATGTCCGCGGCCACCAGGAACTCGAGGCCGAGCAGGATCGTCCGGCCGAGTGACTCACGGAAGAAGCGATACGTGTCAGGCGATTTCCGGATCAGCCGACCGACGGCGATACCCGCGGCAACCACGGCACCGATCGCGATGATCGCCACCCCGACGCCATCGATGACCTTGCCGACGAGCTCGACGCACTCGATGAAGCCCACGACAGGAGGTTAGCCTCCGGACAGCTTCGCCGAGACCGTTGCCGCGAACGTGTGGGTGTCACCCGGCCAGCGGGCCGAGACGTACTGCCCGTCGGTGACCACGAACGCGGGCCGGGAATTGGTCGCGGTGTCTCGCACCACGCCCGAGGTCTTGAGTCGCCAGTCGGCCGAACCCCTTGGCACGTCGCAGAAGTCGTCGGGCCGCTCCAGGGCGCGGGTCACCTCGGCCTGAACGGACATGTAGCCGTCGGGGTCGCCGGGGCGCTCCGAATACGTGCGGTAGTAGTCGGGATCCCAGAATCGGGTGCGCCGGGCCAGTCGCCACGCGCGGCCCTCCAACTCCCAGGTGAGCGCGGTGGTCCTGCGGCCGTAGAGCACCGAGCGGCCCGTCGCGCGATCGACGGAACGGGCGGCCAGCAGGACGCCGTGGCAGATCGCGGCCACCACCAGACCCGAACCGAAGGCGGCGACGACGAGCCGCTGCAGAACGTCGCTGTCGAGGTAGCTCCGCATGCCGCGGGGCCGGTGACCGCCGGGCAGCAGCAGACAGTCGACGCCGGTCAGCTCGGTCTCGGCCCACGCCTTGGGGTTTCGGTACTCGGGCGAGACGAGCATCTGCGCGTGGGCCGCCCGCGCGTCGCCGTTCGCGCGCAGCATCCGGCCGACGACCGTGACCCGGTTCAGGAGGGGCACCCGCGACCACACGTCCAGGCCGCGCCCGGTCACCATGACGTCGTCGGCCACCGCGGGTCGCCCGCTCTCGGTGCTGAACACCACGGAGTGACCGCGCCCGGTGAGCACCTTCCAGCTGACCGCGACCTCGGTGGGGTCGAAGTCGGTGTCGGGAATTGGTATCAGCACCACGGCCACGAGTGCCAGCATGGCATCCGTGGGGACCAGTGAAGAGCGCGACGGCGTCGAACTGACCAATCTCGACCAGCCGCTGACGCCGGAGGCGGACGCGACGAAGCGCGATCTGGTCGACTACCTGGACGCCGTGGCCGAGCGCATGCTGCCGGGCCTGGTCGACCGGCCGCTGACGGTGCTGCGGGTGCTGCGCGGCCGGGCGCCGTTCATGCAGAAGAACGTGCCCAAGTACACGCCGGACTGGGTGCGCACGACGCCGATCTGGGCGGAAGCCTCGCACCGCGAGGTGCACTACGCACTGTGCGACGATCGACGCACGCTGCTCTGGCTCGCCAACCAGCGGGCCGTCGAGTACCACCCCACCCTTGGTCTGATTCCCGACGTCTACCGGCCGACGCACCTGATCCTCGATCTCGACCCGCCCGGCGATGACGACTTCACCGCCGTGGTCGCCGTCGCGCACCTGGTGCGCCGGGCGCTGGCCGACAGCGGACTCGTCGGCGCGGTGAAGACCAGTGGCGCCAAGGGAATTCACGTCTTCGTCCCGATCGACGACACCGCCCCCGTCGAGGACGTGGCCGCGGCGACGAGGGCGCTCGCCGCGCGCGCCGAGGCGCTGGACCCCGAAATGGCGACCACCGCGTTCATCGTCGAGGACCGCGGCGGCAAGGTGTTCGTGGACTCGACGCGGGCGGGCGGGGCGACCGTCGCTGCCGCCTACAGCCCGCGGCTGCGTCCGGGGACGCCGGTGTCCTTTCCGTTGGACTGGTCCGATCTGGACAGGATCAGCCCCCGTGACTTCACAGTGCACACGGCACTGGCCGCGCTCGACGGCCGCGACCCGTGGGCCGACACCATGCCCGCCCCGCAGCGACTGCCCGGCGACCTCATCGCACAGGGGCGCACGATCCCCGTGGCGCGTGTCGCGGCGATGCACGAGGGCAAGCGCCGGGCTCGGGCCAGGCGGGCCGCCGACGAATAGCGTCGAAAGGCACTGCGGCGCTTGAAGTCCCCTGCGCTGCAGTTCCGGTGCCACCCACGCCCGCCTGGCCCGCAACCACGCCCATTGGCCGAGGTCGCGGCGCCGAAGGCCCGGTCAGTCGTTCACGTAGTACAGCCGCTTGTTCACGAACTCGTCCATGCCGAGCGGGCCGAGCTCGCGTCCGAAGCCGCTGCGCTTGACACCGCCGAACGGCACTTCCTGGCCCTCGTTCGCCGGGATGTTGACGTTGGACATGCCCGACTCGAGGCGCTGGGCGATCTTCTCGGCGCGCGCCTTGTCGGTGCTGAACACGGCACCGCCGAGCCCGTAGTCGGAGTCGTTGGCCAGTTTCAGTGCCTCTTCGTCACTGTCGACCGAGTAGACCACCGCGACAGGGCCGAACAGCTCCTCGCGGTAGGCCCGCATCTCCGGGGTGATGCCGGTCAGGACGGCGGGCGAGTAGTACGCCGCGGGCCCCTCGCCGAGCACGCCACCGGCATGAAGCGTCGCGCCCTTGGACACCGCATCCTGAACCTGTTCGTCGAGGATCTCGGCGGCCTTGCGCGACGACAGCGGGGCGAAGGTGCCGTCGGCCGCCTCGGCCGGGTCGCCGGCCTTCAGGTCCTTGGCCCGCGCGACCAGCTGCTCGACGAAGCCTCCGAAGATGTCCTTGCTGACGATCATCCGCTTGTTGGAGTTACACGCCTGGCCCGTGTTGCCAATCCTGGTGTCCCAGGCCAGATCCGCCGATGCCTTGACGTCGTCGGTGTCCAGTACCACGTAGGCGTCGGAGCCACCGAGTTCGAGGACGCACTTCTTCAGGTTGCGGCCGGCGATGGACGCCACCACCGAACCGGCCCGCTCCGAACCGGTCAGCGAGACGCCGACGATGCGGCGGTCCCCGATCATCTGCTCGATCTGTCCGTAGTCCGCAAAGACGTTCTGGTAGACGCCCGCGGGCACGCCCGCCTCGTCCATCAGCTCCTGGACGGCCAGCGCGGACTTGGGCACGGACTCGGCGTGCTTGAGGATGATCGTGTTGCCCAGCATCAGGTTTGGCGCCGCGAACCGCGCGATCTGATAGAAGGGGTAGTTCCACGGCATGATGCCGAGCAGTGGCCCGATGGGCAGCCGCTGGACGTAGGCCTTGCCGCTGGCGAACGTCTTGATCTCCTGGTCCGCGGCCAGGCCCGGTCCTTCGGTCGCGAAGTAGTCGAAGATGTCACCGCAGAAGTCGGCCTCGCCCTCGGCCTCGGGCAACGGCTTGCCCATCTCCTCGGTGGCGATGGCGCCGAGTCGTGCGGCGTGTTCCTTGAACAGCTGGCCCACCCGGGTGACGATCTTGGCCCGTTCCGTGATGGGCACGTCCCGCCACGACCGGTACGCCTCGTCGGAGGCCGCGAGCACCGCCTCGATCTGGGCGTCGGTGGCGAAGTCGAAGGACTCGCCCGCCTCGCCGGTGGCTGGGTTGACGACCTGGTAACGAGGTTGAGTCGAAACGGTCGCGGTCATGATTGGCCTCCTGTGGACGTGAGGGCTTCCAATCTAGTCGCCGGGATGGGTGAGCGCCGACGGTTCCGGCATCGCAACGGCCAAAGCGCTGCGGATCTCGTCGCGACGCGTCAGCATGATCATGGTGTTCAGCAACGTGGCGTCGGCCGCGATCGGTGATGCGAGAAGGAGAGCGCGATGACTGGTGCTGTGCGGCATCTCCTTTGGAGGTCGTTCGCTGCGCTGACGGTGACTGTCGCCGTGGCAACACCGTTGACCGTGGCCGACGCCGGCGTGGCCGGTGCGGACGTATGCGTCTCGGCAGGACGCCGGGTCTCGGTCAGTGGCTGCGCCAACCTCGCCGACGTGATGGCTCCCTACGTGCCGCCGCCTGACTACTACGCGCCGATGCCCGAGGACTACGCCGCGCCGCCGCCCCCGCCACCACCTCCGCCGCCACCTGTCAGCGGGTGCATCGGTCTGAACGGGCGACGCGTCAGCGTCAGCGGCTGCAACTAGCACCGTTCACACCGCACCGCGCTCGGCGACGACGAGTTTGCCGGTCGGCGCGGTGGGCACAATTCATCGAAAGATTGCTGAACCATCCGCGTCCAGCACACGTGACCAAAGTATGACCGCGCACGACTTCGCGAGATCTGACACCTTTCGCATACGAAACGATGGCACTGGTTGTTTGCGAAAGATGGGGAGCGGCCACGTGAGCGACATGCCCGATGCGGCCTGGCCCGAACCCGTCACATTGCTGGAGGAAATCAGGACGGCCCTGCGGGACACCGAGGCCTCCCGACGCGGAGGCGACTCCCGCGACGAGGCCGAACGGCGACTGCGTGCCGCGGTCGAGGCAGCCAGGGACGCGGGCGTCGAGTGGGGCCGGATCGCGGAGGCGCTCGGCACCCGACGCGGCAACGCCTACCAGCGGTACCGCCGCAGACCGGGTCCCGCCGGCACCTCGTGAGGCCTCAGGTCGCGCCGGTGTGACGGTTGATCACGGTGTGCCCCGAGCCGTCGCTCGACGACGCGCGAAGTCAGCGAGTGCCACCTCCGCGGCATTCGCGCCGCACATCCCGTGCGCACCAGGACCCGGTGGAGTGGCTGCCGAGCAGACGTACATGCCAGGAATCCCAAGAGAATACGGCGACAACGTCGTTCGCGGCCCGAAGACCAACTGTCGGATGTCCTTCGCCCCGGTGTTGATGTCACCGCCGACGTAGTTGGCGTTGTAGGCCGCCAGGTCGGTCGGCGTGCGGACCTCATAGCCGACGACCCGCTCCCGGAATCCGGGGGCGAACCGCTCGAGCTGTGCGAACGTCGCCTCGGTGGCGTCTCCGTCGTAGCCGTTGGGGACGTGGGCGTACGTCCATACGGGATGGACGTCGCCCACCGACCTGCCAGGGTCGGCGAGGTACTGCTGCCCCACCAGGACGAAGGGCCGCTGCGGCATCCGGCCCCCGTGGATCGCCCGCTCGGTCGCGGCGAGTTCGGCGAAGTCTCCGACCAGGTGCACCGTGCCCGCCCGCCGGGCCTCCGGGTTGGTCCACGGCACACCGCCATCGACGGCGAAGTCGATCTTGAACGAGCCAGGTCCATGACGGAACCGGTTGAACGCTCGCGTGATTCGAGGCGGCAGTCGGTCGCCGAGGATGGCGGCGACCGCACGTGGATCCAGGTCGAACATCGTGACGTCGGCAGGGGGCAGTTCGGCGATCGACGTGACGCGGACACCCGTCTCGATCGTGACGTCGAGGTCGGCGAGCAGCGCGGCGAGCGCGTCGGTGATGGCCCGCGACCCACCCGCCGCCACCGCCCAGCCGGCCTGGTGACCCGCCGTCAGGATGCCGAGCCCGATCGCCGACGTGAGCGGCCGGTGCAGCGGCTGGAACGCGTGCGCCGCAACGCCTCCGAACAAGGCCCTGGCCTGGGCCGTGGCGAACGTCTTGACGAGCGCGGCCGCTGGCAGGATCGTCGGAATCCCGAAGCGCGCCAACACGATCGGATGCCGTGGTATGCAAAGCAGCGGACCGAGGATGTCCTCGGCCAGCACGTCGTACCGGCCGGCGTTGCGCGCGAACAGCGCCCGCCACCGTGCGCCGTCCCTACCGAGCCCCTCGGCCGTCCGATCCACCGATCGGTACAGCACCCCGGCGCTGCCGTCGTCGAGGGGGTGCACGCAGTCGATCTCGGGAAGCCGCCACGACAGCCCGTACCGCTCCAGGTCGAGACTCTTCAGGAACGGCGACCCGACGGCCATCGGGTGGGTGGCCGAGCAGACGTCGTGCAGCAGCCCAGGCACGATGGCCTCCACGGTGCGGGTGCCGCCACCGATGGTGTCGGCGGCCTCGAGGATGGTGACCGAGAGCCCCGCACGTGCCAGAACCACGCCTGCCGCGAGCCCATTCGGACCGGCACCGACGATGAGCGCGCTGTTCAGCTACGTCACCCATTCCGGCTGCGCGTCGGTCTCCACCACGGAGAAGTCCTTGTGCCCCAAGCCCGCCAGGCAGCCGCCGTCCACCACGAACTCCGACCCGGTCGAGTAGCTGGACTCGTCGCTGGCGAGGTACACGACCAGGTTGGAGACCTCGTTCGGTTCGGCCGCCCGGCCCAGCGCGGTTTGGAAGATGTCGTCGGGCACCCACTCGGTCATCGGCGTCTTGATCAATCCGGGGTGGATCGAGTTCACCCGAATTCCGCTGGGGCCCAGCTCGAGAGCCGTCGACTTGGTCAGCCCGCGTACGGCGAACTTCGAGGCGGTGTATCCGTGGCAGGCGATGGTGCCCGCCATGCCCTCGATCGACGAGATGTTGATGATCGAGCCGCGACCCGCCGCCTTCATGGGCTTGGTCACGGCGCGGATGCCGAGGAAGACGCCGGTGAGATTGATGTCGAGGATGCGCTGCCACTCGGAGAGTTCGTAGTCCTCGATGGTGCCGATGTTGATGATGCCTGCGTTGTTCACCAGGACGTCGACGCCGCCGAACCCGTCGACCGCGAGCGCCACGGCGCGGTCCCAGTCGCCGGGCTGCGTGACGTCGAGGTGGACGTAGCGCGCCCCGTCGCCCACGTCCCTGGCCACCGCCTCGCCCTCGGCGTCGAGGATGTCGCCGAACACCACCCGCGCTCCGTGCTCGACCAGCGCCCGCACGTGCGAGGCGCCCATCCCCCGCGCACCGCCGCTGACGATGGCGACCTTGCCCGCCAAGCGTCCCGTCATGTCACTCCCGTCCGCGCGGCGCCACCGTGGGCCGCAGTTCGTAGTCTTACGGGTCCGGGCGGTTCATCCACGTCCAATGGCCAAGAAATCGGAAATCGTCCGGCGGTGCCCCCGTTCCGGTGGCACCGGCCGTCTCGAGGCGCGGGAGGTCACCCTACGCATAGTGCCCCCGGCGTGGCCGACGTCGGTGCTGACCCCCGTCGGTCACCCCGCGGTCCGGAACCGTCGATCGGCGTCATCACCGCGTCCCGAAGGCCGGAGCGACGAAGCGCTGCAACATCTCTCGCTCCGCGCGGCCGTCGCCGACGGGGAGGTAGACCAGGGACAGCACCAGATGGACGATCCATCGGGCGGCCATCGGATCGTCCGCGGCGACACCGGTGAGTTCGGCGGCCAACGTCGCCATCATCGGCGAGGCGTCGATGCCCACCATCTCCGGTGTCGACGGCCGGCCGGCCATCAGCTGACCGAGCGGGTCGGTCCTGATCTCTTCGAGCGCCACCGCGATCGCGGTGACCACCCGTTCGGAACCGGTGGTGTCGGCCACCTTGCGGCGGACCGTGTCGACGATGCGGGCCGCCACCCGCATCAGGACGGCGTCGCGAATCCGAGCCTTCCCTCCGACGTGGCGGTAGATCGTCGCGCGCGAGCAGTGGGCGCGCGCGGCGAGGGCGTCGATGTCGAGCCCGTCGAATCCGACCTCCGCGATGAGTTCGATGGCAACGGCGTAGATGCGCTCGGTGGCCACCGCGCCGCGTTCGCCACCGATCAGCCAGTCGGCTCGGGTCACCCGACGAGCGTGCCACGGCACTGCGTCGCACGGAGGTGAATTTCGCACCACGAGACGGATGCTCGTATGTCGCTTCCCATCTCCGCAGTTCACAGCGCCGACTGAGATTTCCCTACCGATCAGCGGGCCGTCAGCGCACTCGACTTCGCGCCGCATCGTTGACGCGGTTCGTCCGTGCAGCCCAGCCTGGTGGCATGACGGTGGGCACCACGCTGGGTCTCGAATTGTTCGACGGCGCATCCATCCAGGACCCCCATCCGCTGTACCGCCGCATGCACGCCGACGGACCGGTGCACGCGATCGGCGAGTCCGGCTTTCACGCCGTCTGTGGCTGGGACGCGGTCAACGACGTCATCGCCAGGCCGGGCGACTTCTCGTCGAACCTCACCGCGTCGATGACCTACCAGGACGGCGCGGTGGGCGCCTTCGAGATGGCCGGGCTCGGCGATGCCATGCACGTCCTGGCGACGGCGGACGACCCCAGCCACGCCGTACACCGCAAGACTCTGCTCCCCCAGCTCGCGGCGAAACGGATGCGGACCGTCGAGCCGTTTCTCGCCGAGACCGTTGGCCGGCTGTGGGCGGCCAACTTTCGCGACGGTCAGATCGAGTGGATGAGCGCCGTGGCGAACCGGCTGCCGATGATGGTCGTGGGCCGCATCATCGGCGTCCCCGACGACGACTCCGACACACTGGTGCGGTGGGGTTACGCCGCCACCCAGATGGTCGAGGGACTGGTCGGGGACGAGCAGCTCGCCGCTGCGGGCGTCGCCGTCATGGAGCTGAGCGGCTACATCCTCGAGCGGCTCGCACTCGCGGCCGACGAGCCGGCGGACGATCTACTCGGCGACCTGGTCAGGGCCTGCGCGTCGGGTGTGATCGACCAGACGGTCGCGCTCATGATGCTGGTGACCCTGTTCAGCGCGGGCGGCGAGTCGACGGCCTCACTGATCGGGTCAGCCACCTGGATCCTGGCCACTCGCAACGACATTCAGCAGCAACTCCGCGCCCATCCCGAGCTGCACGGCGCCTTCCTCGAGGAGGTGCTGCGCTACGAGCCGCCGTTCCGCGGGCACTACCGGCACGTGGTCCGTGACACCACCCTCGGGGGTGTCGATCTCGTCGCGGGGTCCCGACTACTGCTGCTGTGGGGCGCCGCCAACCGGGATCCCTCCCACTTCGCCGACCCTGACGAGTTCCGACTCGACAGGGGCGTTGCGGGTAAGGGCCACATCGCCTTTGGCAAGGGTGCGCACTTCTGCGTCGGGGCCGCCCTGGCGCGTGTCGAGGCACGGATGGTGTTGGGCGCGTTGCTCACCAGGACGTCCAACGTCACCGCGACGGACGTCGGCCCCTGGCTACCCAGTCTGCTGGTGCGACGGCTCGAACGCCTCGAGCTCGCCGCCACCCTCTCCTAGCCCCGCCGCAACCGCCGGGACGGGGCCGCCCACGCGAATGCCAGGCACGCCACGGCGATGGACGCCATCATCACGGTGGCCAGCGGCACGGCGGTGTGCTCACCGCCCAGCCCGACCAACGGTGACACCAGTGCCCCGAGACCGAATTGCAGAGCCCCCAGCACCGCCGACGCCGATCCGGCGGCCCTGGTGACCGACCCGAGAGCCAGTGCGGTGGCGTTGCCGAACACCAGGCCCAGGCTCGAGACCGCCACCCAGAGCGGAACGGCCATCGCCCAGGACGGCGCACCGATCAGTGCGATGACGCCGATCGCGACGGTGGCCGCCGCGCAGAGCGCGAGTCCGGTCGCCGCCAGGCCGCGGATGGACCGACTCGCCGCGAGCCTGGCCGAGACCGCGCTCATCGCCGCGAGGCCAAGGGCGTTGGCCCCGAAGGCGATTCCGTAGTGCACCTGGCTGAAACCCATCATCACCTGGTAGACGAACGGAGACGCCGAGATGTAGGCCATCATCGTGGCGAAGGCGAACGCGAAGGCCAGCGTGTTGCCGAGATAGCCGCGGGACGCGAGCGAGCGCAGCGTCGAGGGGGATGTCGAGGGGGATGACGCGCGTTCGGTTCGGGCCGAGGCCCGGCGTTCGGCGGTGTGCGTCTCGCGGACCACGGCGATGACGCCGACGACCATCACGGCGACGATCCCGAACACCACCCACAGCACACCACGCCACCCGAGGGGACCGACGAGCACGCTGCCCAGCACGGGTGCCACCACCGGGGCCACCCCACCGACGAGCATCATCAGGCTGAACGCCCGCGCCGCCGCGGCACCGACGGCGAGATCGGAGATGATCGCGCGTCCGATCACCATGCCCGCGGCGCCGGTGATGCCCTGGGCGAACCGCGCGCCGACCAGGATCTCGACCGTGGGCGCCAAGGCCGTGGCGGCGCTGGCCGCCAGGCACAGCACCGAGCCGACAACCAGCGGCGCCATCCTGCCGAAGCGGTCGGACAGCGGCCCGAAGACCAACTGGCCCAGTGCAATACCGACGAGGAAGGCGGTCAGCGTCAACTGCACCGCCGTGGCGGACGTGCCGAGGTCCGTCGTCATCAGCGGGAACGCGGAGAGATAGAGGTCGGTGGCGAACGGCGCGACCGCCGACAGCAGTGCCAGCACGAGCAGGAGCGCTCCCGTGATGGCGGGGCGTGGTGGCTCGCGCCGAACGAGTCGTTCGAGTTCCTCTGCGCCGTTGTCGACGAGATTGCCGTGCGTGTTCACATTCCATCCTCAGTTAGCTATGTCAGAGTAACTATATATTCATAACTATCTGCGGTAAAGTCGAGAGCGTGAACGCCACTGCCAGCACCGTGCCCGTCGATCGCGAGACGGCTCTCGCCGACTTCGCCGACGCCGTGATGTACGCCGCGCGTCTGATCCGATCGTGGGATCAGACAGCCGAGACCGTCGTCCCGCTGTCACTGATCGAGGCCGCGGTCCTCGAGTACGTCGACCGCAACCCCGGCTGCCGACCCAGCGACGTGGCACACGAATTGCGGATGCGCAGCAGCAATTTCAGCGCCGCACTGCGCGAACTGGAGAAGCAGGCGTTCGTCGAACGTCGTAGCGACCCGTCCGACGGCCGCACCGCGAACCTCTTCGTCACCGCACTGGCCGAGCACAACATCGCGATCGTGCGATCCCGCCGCGCCGCCCTGCTGGCCGCCACCCTCGGCGACGCCCCCGCCAGGATCGACGACGCCACGAAACTCCTCGACCGTCTCAGGGCTCCGCGCCGGACCTGACGAAGCCCAGGAACGCCGCCGCGGCGGGTGCCAGCGGGCGGCCCTCCGCCCAGACCAACCCGATGCGCCGCTCGGCCGCGGGGCGCAGCGGAATCTCGACGAGGTCGTCCCCCCGGGGATCGGTGGGCGGCACGACGGCGACGCCCAGACCGGCCGCGACCAGTCCCCGGACGGTGTGCACCTCCTCGCCCTCGAACGCGAGAGTGGGGGTGAATCCGGCGTCGGCGGCGAGGTCGTCGACGATGCTGCGCAGGCCGTAACCCCGCTTCATCCCGACGAACGACTCGCGAGCCAGCTCGGACATCCGCACGTGCGCCCGGCCCGCCAGTCGATGATCCGGGGCGACGACGAGCACCAAATGCTGTGTCTCCAGGGCACACTGATCGAACTCACCCGATCCCGGCAGTGGCCCGGTGTAGGCGAAGTCGGCGCGCCCGTGCCGCACGTGATCGAGAAGGTCCTCGTGAGCGCCCTGCATCAACGTGAACCGGACCAGGGGATGGTCGCGGCGAAACACGCGCAGTAGATCGGGCACGCGCCGCTCGCCCATGGTGTGCAGGAAGGCGAGCGCCACGCGACCGCGCTCGGGATCGGCCTCCTCCCTCGCCTGCCGGATGCCCGCCGACAGCTCGGCCACCGCCCGGCCCGCGGCCTCGGCCAGGTAGGTTCCGGCGCGCGTGAGCCGGACGCCGCGCCCGTCGGGCACGGCGACCGGCGTACCGAGTTCCGTCGACAGAGCCGCCAACCACCGGCTCGCCGTGGGCTGCGGTACACCCACCACCGCGGCCGCGCGCGTCAGGTTGCCCTCGACGGCGAGGGCCTCGAGCAGCGCCACCCTGGGCGCCAACCCCCTCAGCGCTGTCCAGTCGGACACAGTTGCCACGGTCAGAGCCCGACGCGGTGCTGGTCAGGACGAATCAATCCGCGCATGGATTGATTATCCACCCTGACCGTATTGGACGGATGAATCGCCTCACTCCTAGCGTCGCAGCGTGACCGCAATCGCTGCCCTTCCTGCGACACCCCACCGACGTGGCACGCCCGCCTACCGCCGCATCACCGTCGCCCTCTTCTGTGCCGGCCTCGCGACGTTCGGGTCGCTGTATGCGGTGCAGGCCGTCCTACCCGCGCTCAGCGCCGGGTTCCATCTCTCGCCCACCGAGGCGAGTCTCGCGGTGTCGGTGGCGACCGGCGCGCTCGCACTCGGCGTCATTCCGCTCACCGCGCTCTCGGACGTCGTCGGGCGCACCACGGTGATGACGGTGTCGCTGTTCAGCTCCGCACTGCTGTCGGCTCTGATCGCCCTCAGCCCCACGTTCACCGTGCTGCTGGTCCTCCGTGTCGCAGAGGGGTTGGCGCTCGCGGGAATTCAGGCCGTTGCCATGTCATATCTCGCCGAGGAGCTTCACCGCGACTCGCTCGGCTCGGCGATGGGCCTCTACATCGCGGGCACGGGACTCGGCGGCATGTCGGGCCGCCTCGTCAGTGCACTGGTCGACGACGTGGCGGGCTGGCGCTGGGCCCTTGCCGCTACGGCACTCGTTACGCTGTTGTGCGCCATCGTCTTCCGCATCACCATCGTGCCGTCCGCCCAGTTCCGGCCAAGGCCGCCGCGCATTGCCGAGCTGGCGGCATCGATCGGCCGGGCCGCCGCAGACGTGAGGCTGCTGGGTCTGTTCACCGCGGGCTTCCTGCTGATGAGCTGCTTCGTCACGGTGTACAACTTCCTCGGATTCCGATTGCTCGGACCGGGATTCGGGCTGTCGGGCGCGGTCGTCGGCGCGATCTTCGGGGTGTACCTGGCAGGCGTGGTGTCCTCGGCGTTCGTCGGGCGTATGGTCGACCGCTTCGGCCGTCCCGCGATGCTGGTGGTCACGACGGCCGTCACGTTGAGTGGTCTTCTGCTGCTGGCCATGGGAAGTCTGGCCGCGGTCATCAGCGGTCTGGTGATCACGACGGGCGGATTCTTCGCTGCGCACTCGGTGGCCAGCAGCTGGGTCAGTGCCCGATCCAGGGTGCTGAACGTCCAGGGCTCGTCGGTCTACGTGCTGTTCTACTACCTCGGGTCGAGCATCGGCGGCACCGTCGGTGGTCTGGTGTTCTCCGACCTCGGGTGGGCGGGCGTCACCTACTACACCGCCGCGCTGGTCGCGATCGTGCTGATGATCGCGGTCCTGCTGCGCAGACAGCCGACGGGCAGGCCGATCGCGACGAGCCCGTCCGCCGGCTGCCCGGCTTAGCAGCCCCGCGCGGTCAGCACCCGGTCGGGCACGCGACGTCGACCACCGCGGTGGGGTTGGCCCCAGCCGCGGGCGCCGCGGCCGACACGCCGCTGACGTTGCTCACCGTGCACGCGGACAGCGGGGCGCTGCCAGCACCGTTGAGTTGGACCGAATATCCCTGGGCCTGCAGGCCGTTGACGATGTCGTCCGCCCTCGCACCCGCCGCCGACGCCGTCCCGGCCACGCCGAGCGCGGCAGCCGTCAGCGCTCCCGCACACGCGGCCATCATCATCAGTCTCTTCATCCGTACCGTCCTCGAGGTTGTGCGCCAGCCCGGTGCTCACGCGTCCGGTAGTGCCCAACGGATCGAGGGTGTTACGCGGTTCGCCAAATGTTCATCTCGGCGGCGCCGACGCCCAAGGACCCGGCGCGACCAGGGTCGGCTGACCCCGCCTGCCAGACTGGGGACATGGTCGAAACCCGCCACGACACCGGCTACCGCGGCTTCGCCAGCGACAACTACGCCGGGGTGCATCCCGAGGTCCTCGCGGCGCTGGCCGCTGCGAACGGCGGCCATCAGGTCGCCTACGGCGGCGACGACTACAGCCAGCTGTTGCACCAGCGCATCCGGCGCGAATTCGGCGATGCCGCAGAGTCCTATCCCGTGTTCAACGGCACGGGCGCCAACGTCGTCGCGCTCACCGCGATGCTGCCGCGCTGGGGTGCCGTCATCGCCGCGTCGACCGCACACATCAACACCGACGAGGGCGGTGCGCCCGAACGGGTGAGCGGTCTCAAACTGCTCCCCGTGCCCACGCCCGACGGCAAGCTCACCCCCGAGCTCGTGGCGACGGAGGCCTGGGGCTGGGGCGACGAACACCGTGCCCAACCGCTGGCGGTCAGCATCACCCAGACCACTGAGCTCGGCACGCTCTACACCCCGGACCAGGTGCGCGCGATCGCCGACGAAGCCCACGGGCACGGCATGGCACTGCACATGGACGGCGCCCGCATCTGGAATGCCGCGGCCGCGCTCGGCGTACCGTTCCGCGAGTTCACCACCGACGCGGGCGTCGACGTCCTGAGCTTCGGCGGCACGAAGAACGGCCTGCTCGGCGCGGAGGCATGCGTCGTCATCGACCCGTCGCGCGTCCAGGGCATGAAGTACCTGCGCAAACTCAGCATGCAACTGGCCAGCAAGATGCGCTTCACCAGCGCCCAGCTCCTCGCACTGTTCGACGACGGCCTCGGCCTGCGCGCGGCCGCGCACGCCAACGCCATGGCGGCCCGGCTGCGCGGCGCGCTCGGCGGAGACCTCCCGAATCTGTCGTTCAGCCAGCCGACCGAGGCCAATGCCGTCTTCGCCGTGCTGCCCAACGCGGCCGCGGACCGGATCCGCGACCGCGTGCGCTTCTACGACTGGGACCGGGCCGCGGGGGAGGTCCGCTGGATGTGTTCCTGGGACACCACCGAGGCCGACGTCGACGGCTTCGTCACCGCGATCCGTGAAGAGCTCGAGCGAAGGGACTGAGATGACCAGGAAGAACGTGCTGTGCTTCGGTGACTCGTTGACGTGGGGCTGGGTGCCCGCGGCCGACACGGCCCCCACCGAGCGGTTCGCCCCGGACGTCCGCTGGACCGGCGTGCTCGGCACGCACCTGGGTGACGGGTTCGCGGTCATCGAGGAGGGCCTGTCCGCCCGCACCACCAACATCGACGATCCGACCGATCCACGACTGAATGGTGCTGCGCACCTGCCGGTGACGCTGGCCAGCCATCTGCCGCTCGACCTCGTCGTCCTCATGCTCGGCACCAACGACACCAAGGCGTACTTCCACCGCACCGCGGCGGACATCGCGCTGGGGATGGGGGTGCTGGCCGCTCAGGTCCTCGGCTCGGCGGGCGGTGTCGGCACCGTGTACCCGGCCCCGAAGGTCCTCGTCGTCGCGCCGCCACCGCTGACCGAGATGCCCGACCCGTGGTTCCAGATGATCTTCGGCGGGGCGAAGGAGAAGTCCGAGGGACTCGCCGACGCCTATCGCGCACTGTCGGCGTTCATGAAGATCCCGTTCTTCGACGCCGGCTCGGTGATCAGTACCGACGGCAGCGACGGGGTGCACTTCACCGAGGCAAACAACCGCGATCTCGGCGTCGCGCTCGCCGGTGAGGTGCGCCGGATCCTGGGGTGATCAGCGGACGCGTTTCGCCCCTCGGCGACCGAGCGAGAACACCGCGAACGCCACGCCGACCACGCCGACGATCACCAGTGGGACGGCCCAGTGCCGCCGCCCGGAGATGGCGGATTCGCAGGCAGCGGTGAGGTCGGCGTGAGGGATGGCCTGATCGATGACGGGCGCACTCGGAGGCGCGGGAGCATTCGGCGAGACGTGATCGACCACGACCGCGTTTCCGCACGGCACGGTCGTACTGGTGCCGTCGAAAACCTGGACCGGCAGGAAGAGACCCACCACGCCGGCGATCAGCACGAGCGCGGCCACCAGAAGATTCCTCATCGCGACCTCCCCCAAGAGCGTCTGCGCGGACATGGGCACCACCAGTGCACCACGGGATCGGATCGGAGATGGCTATCGGGGAGCCGTGAGTCCCGCTTCGGAAGCCGGGGCCAAGGGCTCGGCATCACGCGGCGACCGGCGCGGCAGGGTGACGGTGAACGTACTGCCCGCACCGGGTCCGCCGCTGTCCGCCCCGATGCTGCCGCCGTGGGCCTCGACGAGGGCCTTGGCGATCGCGAGCCCGATGCCGGCGCCGCCGTGTCCGCGGTCGCGGGCGGCGTCGACGCGGTAGAACCGGTCGAACAACCGCGAGACGTGCTCGGCGGGGATGCCGTCGCCGGTGTCGGACACCGCCACGACCACCTCGTCGTCGGTCGCGTGGGCGGTGACCGCGACGGTCCCTCCGGCAGGGGTGTGGCGCAGCGCGTTGTCGAGCAGGTTGGTGAGCACCTGGCCGAGCCGCATCGAATCCGCCCACACCACCGGCAGATTGGTGGGCAGTGTCGAGTGCAGCGTGACGCCCTTCGCTCGGTAGCGGGGGTCGAGCGCGCCGGCCACCGTCGTGACCAACTGCTGCATCGACACCCAGCGCGCATCGATCGTGCCGGTGCGGTGCTCGGCATCGGAGAGCGCGGTGACGTCGATGCTGAACCGCGTCAGCCGTCGGGACTGGTCGCGCAACACTTCGATCGCGGCCGCGTCGAGCGGCTTCACCCCGTCCTCGAGCGCCTCCAGATACGCCTCGAGAACGGCGACGGGCGTGCGGATCTCGTGGGCGAGGTCCGCCAGCATCTGCCTGCGGCTCTCCTCCACCTGTCCGAGTCGCTGCGCCATGGTGTTGAAGGCCGTGGCGATCTCGTCGAACTCCTTGCCCAACTTGGTTGGGGACACCCGGAATTCGTAGTGCCCGTCGGCGATGACGGTGGCCGCGTGCGCCAGTTCGGTGGCCGAGCGGTGCACCCGCCTGCTGAGGTACCAGCTCAGGGCCAGCGCCGTCACGGCGGACACCGCGAGGGCGGTGCCCACCGACATCGTGGTCGCCTTCTCGAACGCCCGCTGATAGGGATGGTCGTTGCCGCTGCCCGGCAGCACGGCCGCGTCCATCAGCCGTTGGAACATCGGCGGCCCGATGAGCGCGGCGGCCAGCGCAGTGGTCGCGACACTGGCCACGACGACGACCGAATTCGCCGCCAGTAGACGGGTTCTGATGCCGAGGCGGGCGACCCCGCCCGTCGGCGCCTGAGTGTTGGTAACCATCAGCCCCTCCCCATTCGATAGCCCACTCCCCGGACCGTGGTGACGTAGCGCGGCTCGGCGGGATCCTCGCCGAGCTTGCGGCGCAGGTGACCCACGTGGACGTCGACGATGTTGTCGCTGCCGACCCACGTCTCGCCCCAGACGATTTCGATCAGCTGCCGCCTGCCGAGTACCTTGCCCGGTCGGGACGACAGGGCATCGAGGATGTCGAATTCGGTTCGCGTCAAGAGGATCTCGGACTCGTCGAGATGTACCTCCCGGCCGTCGACGTCAATGCTCAGTGCGCCGATCCGGCGCGGCGGCCTGCGCTCCTCGGCCGACGGCACCGCGTCCTGCGGCACCCGGCGGGGTCGGCGCAGCATCGCCTGGATCCTGGCCACCAACTCGCGCGGACTGAACGGCTTGGTGATGTAGTCGTCGGCCCCGACGGAGAGCCCCACGACGGTGTCGACCTCCGTGTCGCGGGCCGTCAGCATGATGACGTATGCGTCGGAGAAGATGCGCAGCCGTCGGCACACCTCGAAGCCGTCGATGCCGGGCAGCCCGACGTCGAGGACGACGACGTCGGGATCGACGCTGGTCGCGAGGGAGAGGGCCTCGAGGCCGTCGTGCGCCGCGCGCACTTCGAAGCCCTCGCGGACGAGGTAGCTGCCGACGACTTCGGTCAGCGGCACCTCGTCGTCGACCACCAGGGCGCGGCGGCTCGCGGTGCCGGTGACGTCGTTCATGGCTCCATGATGCACCGCGGAAATCCCCGTGCCACGGCACAGCGACCCTCGGCGGCAAACGTTAATGAATCTTCAGGAAGGCACCAATCAATCATCGTCTTGGACCGCGAATCTAGGTGTCAGCGGAGCTCCTCCGAACGAGAACCGCCCGACATCCAGAAGGAGAACCACCATGAAGATCACCGCCGCCAAGCGCATCATCCCCGGCCTGGCCCTGGCCATCACCGGTGCCGCGATCGCCCTCGCTCCGATCGCCGGGGCCGACACGAATCCGTTGGTGCCCTTCGGAACCAACCCTCAGGTGAAGACGCCAGTCGGTCTGCAGACGTCCAATCACGACGAGAACGACACCACGGCGGGCCAGCTCGACCTCCCGTTCTGAACCCCTCCGACGACGAAACCGCCGGCCGGTCGCCATCCCTCGAGATGGCGTACCGTCCGGCGGTTTTCGTCGTGGTCGACTACGCGGGTCAGCAGTAGTAGTAGTCGGTGGTCCCGTCGTACTGCAGGTCCCAGCAGATGTTGTCGGCGTGTGCGGCGCCGGCCACACCGAGGCTGGCAACCCCGAGGCCGGCGGCCATCACGGCGGCGCCTGCGGCGGTGACGATCAGGGTGCGGAAGCGGTTCATCATGGTTTCTCCTTGGGTGATTGGGCCTCGGTGGCTTTCGACACCCAAAGGATCACGCCCGGCTCTTGGCGGAATCTTGGAAGATTCTCGGCGCGCTCACCTTCGCCGGGACCGACATGCAAAAACCGCCCTGACCTGCGATGGCAGGAGGGCGGTTATGGCGGTGGCGGAGGGATTTGAACCCTCGGACGGGGGTTACCCGTCACACGCTTTCGAGGCGTGCTCCTTAGGCCGCTCGGACACGCCACCGTCGGGCAGCTTACCGGGAACCCGGCAGGTCCCCTAATCGTCGCCGAGTGTGAGCCCACGGCGAGATTCTGGTCCCGATTTCGCAGTGGCTGCACGCTCGGCGCGGAAGAACGCCTCCAACGGCGCGGCGCATTCATCGGCCAGCACGCCGCCGCGCACCTCGGGCCGATGCGTCAGCCGCCGGTCGCGCACCACGTCCCACAGCGATCCGACCGCACCGGTCTTCGGCTCCCACGCGCCGAACACCACCCGCGCGACGCGGGCCATCACCAGTGCGCCCGCGCACATCGTGCACGGCTCGACCGTGACCACCAACGTCGCGCCCTCGAGCCGCCATCCGTCGCCACGCACCTTCGCGGCCGCGCGTAGGGCGAGGATCTCCGCGTGTGCGGTCGGGTCGCCGAGTTCCTCACGGGCATTGGCGGCGCGGGCCAGTTCGGTGCCGTCGTGATCGAGCACCACCGCCCCGATGGGAACGTCGCGAGGGCCTGCTTCAGCCGCTGCCGCGAGGGCGAGCCGAATCAGATCGGTGTCCGTCAACGATCCAATTTGTCCAGGAACGCCGACATCTCGTCCCCGAAGCCCATCTCCTGGGCGATCCGCGAGAGCTGCTCGTCGGCGTAGTCGTCATCGGACAGGATGATGCTGAGCACGCCCTCGGACAGCCCGATGTCGGACAGCACCCCGAGATCGCCCTCCTCGAACGGATCCTCGTCCTCGAGGTCATCCGGATCCAGATCGGCGTCCAGCTTCTCGAGCACCTGCCTGGCAATGTCGTAGTCGACCGCCGCGGTCGCATCGGAGAGGAACAGCCGCGCCCCCGCAGGCGCGGGCCGCACGATCACGAAGAACTCGTCGTCGACGTCGAGCAAGCCGAACACCGCCCCGGCGCTGCGCAGCTCCCGCAGTTCGGTTTCCGCCGCAGCGAGGCTGGTCAGCGCCCCCTGTCGCAGCGAAGAACACCGCCACTTGCCGTCCTCGCGCACGACGGCGACACCGAATCCGTCCGGGAGATCTGCGGCCTGGTTCTGTGCCTGCGCTCGCTGTGCTCCCATGAATCTCACGGTAGTCCCAGATCGCGCGCTTTGACCAGCGATCACGATCAGGCCTGACGGTCACGTCGATCCCCCGATGTGTCAACCTTGGACGGTGTCGACACCGGCGATGAGCAGCAGACCACCGGTGTGCGTGCTGGGCCTCGGTCTGATCGGCGGATCGCTGATGCGTGCCGCCGGGGCCGCGGGCCGCGAGGTGTTCGGCTACAACCGCTCCGTCGACGGCGTGCAGGCCGCCCGGTTCGACGGATTCGATGCGTCGGCAAACCTCACCGAGGTGTTGGAGCGGGCGGCCGCCACCAGCGCGCTGATCGTCCTGGCCGTCCCGATGCCCGCGCTGCCCACGATGCTCGAGCACATCGGCACCACCGCCCATGACTGCCCGATCACCGACGTGACGAGTGTGAAAGGTGCAGTGCTGCAAGCGGTTCGGGAGCACGGCCTGCTCGACCGCTTCGTCGGCGGCCACCCGATGGCGGGCACCGCGCACTCCGGCTGGGCCGCGGGCGACGCGGCGCTGTTCGTCGGGGCGTCCTGGGTGCTCAGCGTCGACGATCACGTCGACCCCGCGGTGTGGACCCAGGTCATGCACCTGGCGCTGGACTGCGGCAGCGTCGTCGTCCCCGCCCGGTCCGACGAGCACGACGCGGCGGCCGCTGCCATCTCGCATCTGCCGCACCTGCTGGCCGAGGCACTCGCCGTCACCGCCGCCGACGTTCCGCTCGCCTTCTCGCTCGCCGCGGGTTCGTTCCGCGACGGCACCCGCGTTGCCGCGACCGCCCCCGACCTGGTCCGAGCGATGTGCGAGGCGAACGCCGATCCGCTGCGCACCGCACTGGACCGCGCGATCGACCTCCTGACGAGGGCCAGGGATGGGCTGGCGACGACGGGGTCGGTCGCCGAACTCGTCGCGTCCGGGCACGCGGCAAGGACGCGTTACGACAGTTTCGAGCGCCCGCAGATTCTCGCGATCGCCGTCGGTGAGGACGACTGGCGCGACGAGCTCGCCGCCGCGGGCCGCGCGGGCGGGGTGATCAGATCCGCTCTGCCAGTCCGGGGTAGTCGAGGATGAACCCGTCGTCGTCGACCGTGATGGTGGTCTCGGCGACGGGCGACTTCAGCTTGATGCCCGCACCGGGATTCGGCGCGTCGCTCTCGTAGTTGATGACGACCGTCTCGACGGTGAGCTCGGGCAGTCGCACGTAGACCACGGGCAGCGAGATCGACTCGGCGTGCTCGTAGATCCCGGTGCGACGGATCGGCAGGGCGTTGAAGAACGGGCTGTAGATCACGTCGACGTCGAGGGCGCCGTCGTGCGGCGCGCGCGAGGCCTGGTTCTGCTTGTCCTGCACCAGCCACATGTTCTCTTCGTCGCGGGCGATGTTGAGCTGGCGCTCCCGCTCGGCCATGGTGACCGTCAACGACAGCCGCTTCGTGGCGCCCGCGTCGTCGGTGACCAGGTCGTAGGACGCGCTGAACGCCGGGTGCGCGTCCGTGGCCGCGGCGACGATGCGGCCGTACGCCTTGATGCGGTTGCCCGTCAACGACACGCGTACCGACTCCATGCGGGGGACGTCATGGGCGCGCCACGTCAGAACGGCCGGCCAGTTGTCCTGCGACTCAGAGCGGTCTACTTCACTCATGCCTCTACCGTAGGCGACGGCCCCCTGGCTTCGTACCCGCCTTGGGAAAGCCCGTCAGATCGTGATCTCGACGCCGATTCGAGGGCCACCTCGTCACCGAGTAGCGGCTGCGGCATCTTCCTGAAGCGGTCGGTGCCCGGCTCGGACAACCACACCGCGAGCGCCAGCACCGCGTCGAGCAGTAGGGCAAGCACGGTGACGACGAGCGCGCCGACCAGCGCCAGGTAGAACTGCCGCACCTTGATGCCGTCGATGAGATAGCGACCGAGACCACCGAGGCTGGCATACGCAGCGACGGTGGCCGTCG
>JAESGJ010000403.1_pt1 | contig 27904 bp, 27 predicted proteins | sample 9266241 | NCBI WGS metagenome assembly JAESGJ01 (sample SAMN14514841, study PRJNA621669) | algae metagenome | isolation source: Brasilonema octagenarum HA4186-MV1 and co-occurring heterotrophs from wet... | place: USA: Manoa Valley, Hawaii | collected 2009-07-20 | reverse complement strand
ACCGCCTCCGCGGAAAGCGCAAGGAAGGGCTCGTCCCCAAGCCTGCCTGAGCGCCCCAAGGTGGCTCAGTTTTCACCCGGTGACCCACACCACCGGTGGCTCAGTTTTCAACCGGCGTTGACAGGCGGGCCCGGGTCTCGGGCTTCAGCCCACCGTAAGCGAGTTCCTGGATGCGGTAGGCGAGGCGGCTCTGGAGGTAGGCCCGGTTGAACGGGGGCGGCTCCTTGCCGAACAGCTCGCGCCATTGCTGCTTCAGCTGAGGCGTAGGCGTGGTCTGGACGGCAGCCAGGCGGCCCAGCACGTCCGCGGGCGGGATGGCTGGGAAGGTGGGCGCGGGACGAGGCGGTGGCAGGGGCTGGGCGGCCCTGGATGCAGTGGCGCGTCGGTTCATGCGTGTCTCCGAGTTTGGACACCCGCACCACCGCTCTGTTCGGCCCGGAAGTGTAGCGAACTCTCTCCCAAGGCTCGGGCCTGTTCGCCATCTCGGGCGAGATCCTCGTCGGTGTGGGCACGGAGCCGCAGCAGCCCGGCCGCGAGCAGCGTGCAGACCTCGCGCAGGTGCGGCGGGAGGTGGAGGTTGGAGACGGCCTGAGGCAGGGGCTTGGGGGTTTGGCGCGGCATGTTCGGTGCCGAGGATTGGGGCTGGAGAGGCGGTCGGGACAGCCAAAACAATGACCTAGCGAGGAGACGCGCCCACAAAGGAAGCCCAGCGAAGTCGTGAGGCCGCCCGCAGATTTCTGGACCAAGTCAGCTCTTCCCCGACTCCGGGTGGATAGGGAACATAAAGGGAACACAAGCCCGGAGATCATCGTCTGCCCCGTCCACGCAAACCCTCTTCCCGGTTCAGGGTGCAGCACCCGTGAGGTCAGCCAGCCAGGGACCGCCGATCCTCGCCATCGACACCAAGGACCCCTTTGCCTGGCTGCGCATCGTCGCGGGCTTCGTCTGGGGTGGCGACCGCCGCAAGATGGACCTCGCGCTGGCGACATACTCGTCGGAGCTGCTGGGCATCCTGCGCGAGGTCGCACGCGAGCCCATGCAGCCCACGACCCTGGCCGCACTCGCCCAACGGCTTGGCCTGTCCCCGGCGGAGCTCTCCCGCATGCCGGGATGCGCTGTGTTCTACACCTCGTTCTTCGCCCAGCCCGGTGCGGCTGCCAGGGCTCTGGACGAGCGCGTGTTCGAGCCCGTCGGCCACTTCCGTGCCGCCGCGGAGGCGCCCGGGAGCGAGCGGCTCGTCCGTGACTATGCCAAGGCAGTCGAAGGGGGTGCGTTCCACGCCGGCGTCTTGCTCCTGCTCGTGGCCATGCTGGCGCACTGCCATCCCGATGTGCCTGCCTCGCTGAACCGCGCGCTCGCCATCCTGGGTCGCTGGCGGGAGCGCCGGCTCATGCATCTGCCCAGCGAGCGGGCGCTGCTGCAGGGCTGGAAAGCGTGGCGGCACGTCGCCCCGCTCTGGGCAGCTTTCGGCGCGGAGTTCCAGGACGCCCGTAGAGGTAGCCTCAGCGACTTCGCCGCCGGGCTGGAGGCGCTGCAAGATCCGGCTCGTCTTGGGCGCGTGCTCGGTCATGCCAAGTGGTTCCGCCGTTTTGCGACCACGTTTGTTCCGGAGCATGCCTCCGGCCCGCTGATCCCGCCCGGTCTGGCCCTGCAGATTGTCTGCGACGCGCCGGAGGAGGAGGTGCCATTCGCACCTCTGCCCGAGGCCGATGTCGAGGCTGCGCGCCGCTACCAAGCGCCCACCCGCAAGTTCTTCGGCTAGGCAGGCGCACGCTTGCTGCAACTGGTGCAGCACCCGCTGCACTAGTGCAGGACCTACTGCACCAGTTCTCGCGCGCCGCACGGTCCTCCTCGCATTCAGAGGAGCGCCATCGCGTGCCGCACATCCCAGACCTGACCACCCCCCCTCAGACCAGCACTATCCAGACCACACTGGAGGAGCCGCCCCGGCCCAGCGCCCATACCCTGGAGGGCGCCTGCGAGCAGCTCGGCCATATCGGTCGCAGTACCCTCTACGGGCTAATCGCCCAGGGCCGGCTCGAGGCTGTCAAGCTCGGCAGCCGGACACTCATCACCGATGCCTCCATCACCGCCCTCCTTGGCAGCCTGCCGCGCGTCAAGGGCAAGCCCGGCTCCCGGCGGGCCGGAGGTGGCCGATGAACGCCTGTTCGAAGGTGCGCCATCTGCACCAGAACGAGGTCGCCCACCGCTGGGGCATTTCGCCCAGGACCTTGGAGCGCTGGCGGTGGCTCGGGCAGGGCCCGATCTACCTCAAGCTCGGCGGCACCGTCGTGTACCGCCTGGAGGACATCGAGGCCTTTGAGGCGCAGCAGCTCCGGGCGGCACGTGCTGCACTCGGGCAGCGCCTCACCGGGCCCGAGCGCTTCGCCCGGGGGATCGCGGGCTGATGGACGGCTTTACCCGCTCCGAGCAGGGAGAGCCGGAGGCGACCACCCGGACCTACACCTGCACCTTCGGGACCTTCACCAGCACCGAGTGGACGGACCAGCGCAGCCACTCCTGGGCGGAGCTGACTGCCCTCCTCACCCGTCACGAGGTCGGGCCCAAGGAGGGGTCCTGCATCGTCCCCGCCATCTTCACTGGCAAGCGGCGTCATAAGAACGACGCCGCCCGGATCGACATTGTCATGCTCGACAGCGACGCGGGCCACACGCTGGAGCAGATCCGGGACGCCATCGCTGCATGGGGCTGGGCCGCCGTGGTCAGCTCCACCCACTCCCACCTGACCACCCGGACCAGGGCTCGGCGGGGGAACTGGGACAAGTTCCTCCTGGCCGCCAAGGACCCGCGCCGGGCGCCTGCCGACTTCCTGCTGGCCAAGGGGTACCTCCCGCACGTCGTGGAGCGCGCCCGGGTAGCCGAGGAGACGGATGAGTACGTCATACTGGAGCACCGGCCCTGCCCGAAGTTCCGGATCGCCGTACCCCTGCTCCGTCCTTGGCTCGCGGCCGGCTACGACAGCCAGGGCCAGGCGAATGCGGCCTGGAAGGAGCGGATCGAGGCGCTGGCTGCCGCGCTCCACCTCAGCCACGATCAGGCCTGCACCGACACCTCGCGGCTGTTCTTTCTGCCCCGGCGTCCGTCCGATGGGCTGCCTCCCGAAACGGCGGTGCTGCAGGGCGAGCCTTGCGACCTGTTCGGGCTGCCCGCGGCGGAAACACCGGACCAGAGCAAGGGCAAGCGGCGCACCGGTGCCTCGGCCGGCGGCAAGCGCGGCCCCAAGGAGGCGAGACCCGAATACATCGATCCAGATACCGGCGAGGTGATCGACCTGAGGGCCTGGGCACGGCGCTACGGGCCCCGCTTCGAGATCGCGACCGCCCTCCAGGCCCGCCGGCCAGAGGTCTTCGTTCCCCGCCAGGGAGAAGGCGCCAAGCGCCACATCCGCTGCGTCAACGAGGATGCGCACACCCAGGCCGGGGCGGACGCCGCGACCTTCATCGTGAATGCCAGCAAGGGCAGCCACGGCTCCTTCGTCTACCACTGCCGCCACGCCCACTGCGACGGCCAGGACCGGCTGCGGTTCCTGATCCAGATGTTGGAGCAAGGCTGGCTCAGGATCGCCGACCTGACCGATCCGGCCTTCCTGGCAGAGGAGGCCCCCGCGTCGGAACGGAAGGGCCAGCAGGACATCTGGGTCACCATCGGATCCGATACTGAGCTCGCCGGTTGTGTGGCCGCCGACTTGCAGAAGCGTTTCGGCACCCTCGTACACGACGAGGGCGAGTTCTGGCGTCACAATGGCCTGCACTGGGAAGCGATCCCGAGCGAGACGTTGTGGCAGGCGGCCTTCGTCTATGACGGCGCCTTGTTCAAGACCCTGTCGGGTGACCTCGGGATCGTCCGGCTCAGCAAGGGTCGGATTGAGAGCATTCTCGCTTGCATGGTGGCCCTGCTGTGCAGGCGGCGGTTCTTCGCCGAGGCGGCACGGGGCATCAACTGCGCATCAGGCTTCATCACCTTCGATGGGCGCGGCACCCCGTCGCTCACGCCGCACAACCCTGAACATCGCCACCGCCACGTCATCGCTGGGCATTGGCCGCGGACCTTCGGCACGGAGGTGAGGCTATCGTCGCTGCTGCGCCGCCTACTTAAGGGCTGCTTCCGGGGCGACACGGACAAGCGCGCAAAGTGCGACCTCCTTGCCGAGGTCGCCGGCATCGCGGCACTCGGGATGGCGACCCGCATTGTGCAGCCGAAGGCTCTCGTCCTTGTTGGCAAGCAGGCCGAGAATGGCAAGTCGCAGATCCTGTCACTGCTCCGCTTCCTTTTGCCCAAGGCCGCGGTGAGCGCGATCCCGCCGACCCGGTTCGACGATCGGACCTTTGTCTGCCATCTGGCGGGCAAGCTACTGAACGCGCCGGACGAGTTGGCGGGCACGGACACGATCGCCTCGGAGATCTTCAAGCAGGTGGTCACGGGTGAACCCATCACGGCACGGGATGTCTACCGCAGCGCCTTCGAGTTCGAGCCCATGGCGCAGCACGTGTATGCCACGAACAACCTGCCGCCCTTCAAGGGTGGCATGGACCGCGGCATCCGGCGGCGCCTCATGGTCCTCACCTTCAACCGGGTGATCCCGAAGGAGGAGCGCCTTGAGCGGATTGGACAGCGGATCGGGGACGAGGAGGCCGACCTCCTGCTGGACTGGGCTGTCCGTGGCGCGAGCCGTGTCATCGCTGCCCAGACCTTTACGACACCGACCTCCTCAGCCGAGGCGCTGAAGGATTGGATGTACTCCTCCGATCCCGTGCTTGCTTGGTTGGAGAGCGAGGAGGTGGAGTACCCGCAGAACAACTACGTGCCGGAGAGCAAGGTCGGTGTCGCCCACGACAAGTTTGTCCGCTGGGCCACCGACGAGGGGTTTGCGCGCGATCGCCTTCCTGCAGTGAACGGCTTCTCCCAGCGTGTCGAAGCCGCTGGTAAGGGCATCACCAAGAAGCGCACTAAGGACGGCGCCCGCTTCGTCGGCCTTGGCTGCAAGGGAGCCGGTACCAGCAGCACGTCAGGGTGGAGGCAGTGACGCACCGGTGCTGCAGAAGTGACGGCCTTTGTGGGGCAAACTATTGTTTGTGTTGGGATGACGCAGAAGGGGCCCAACATTCTCCTATTGGGGGACCGTCTATATATCCCCCTCTCTTGGCCTCTCAGACGTCGTCGGCAGCTCTCGCGCGCGTATGGCGACTTTTAGAGCCGAACTGCGTCATCCCAACACTTACAAGACACTAACGCCCGAATGCCGTCACTTCTGCAGCATCGTGCGTCACCTCGTAACGAATGGGCGGAGCAGCGTCCTGAGGCGAGCACTGCCTCTCTCACGCGTCAGGGTCGGTGCATGACGTCGGAGCGATCCCAGTGAGTCGCTACTGCTCGGCATAATCCGAATGGGTGAGACGAACCGGCGAGGCACGGGCGGGTGCCTACAAGCCGGCCCTGACCACCGACCGGGTTGGAGGAACAGTCGGCGGCTGCGCTGGTGTGTAGAGTATGGCAGCGCGGAAGGCGAATGAGGGCTTTCAGTGACGCCGCGCGGTGTTGCTGTTCGAACTCTCCACGATCGGCTCGCCGCGTCGGAGATCGCGCAAACAAAGGAACCCGCGCGAAAACATGTCGTGTGGAACGCCGCGCCTGGACCGCGTATTCTCTGCATCAACAGGGCGGCCTCAACGACGCGAGGTGCAGTTCGGAAGTGGCTCTGATCATCGCTGCTCCCCCGGGGGGGCGGGTCGAAACTCTGGAGCATGTCGGCGCCAGACCGCGCCCCTCGCAGATTTTCTCCGATTGCAGAATTGGCAGATGGGGGTGTGACGCATGGGCGAGACCGCTTCCCCTACCACCTGGCCCGCCGATCGGGTCGAGAGACGGCCCCTGTCGTCGCTGATCCCCTATGCCCGGAATGCCCGCACGCACTCCGAGCCGCAGGTGGCGCAGATCGCCGCCTCCATGCGCGAGTGGGGCTGGACCAACCCCGTCCTCGTCGATGAGCAGGGCACGATCATCGCCGGCCACGGGCGGGTGCTGGCGGCGCGCCTGCTGGGCTTCTCGGAGGTGCCGGTGATGGTGGCCCGCGGCTGGTCCGAGGCGCAGGTGCGGGCCTATGTCATCGCGGACAACAAGCTGGCCCTGAACGCCGGCTGGGACGACGCCCTGCTGCGGGCCGAGCTGTCCGACCTCCAGGGCCAGGGCGCCGATCTCGGCCTGGTGGGCTTCTCCGAGGAGGAGGTCGCGGCGCTGCTGGCCGAGAGGGGCGCGGGGCTGACCGATCCGGACGAGGTGCCGGAGGTTCCTGCCCAGCCGGTCTCGTTCTTGGGCGACGTCTGGCAGCTCGGGCGGCACCGCCTGATCTGTGGCGACTGCACCGATGCGGGCATGGTCGAGCGGGTGCTGGCAGGTGTGCGCCCGCACCTGATGGTCACGGACCCGCCCTACGGGGTGGAGTACGATCCGTCCTGGCGCAACGCGGCCGGTGTTTCGTCCACGAGCCGGCTCGGCAAGGTGGCCAATGACGACCGGGCGGACTGGACGCAGGCCTGGGCCCTGTTCATGGGTGACGTCGCCTATGTCTGGCACGGGGCGCTGCACGCCGGCACGGTGGCCGAGAGCCTGATGGAGTGCGGGTTTCAGATCCGGGCGCAGGTGATCTGGGCCAAGGAGCGGCTCGTGCTGGGCCGCGGGCACTACCATTGGCAGCACGAGCCCTGCTGGTACGCGGTCCGCAATGGGGCAAAGGGTCACTGGGCCGGGGACCGCAAGCAGACCACCCTCTGGTCCATCCCGTCCCGCGACCAGGACGCCGACACCGTCCATGGGACCCAGAAGCCGGTGGAGTGCATGCGGCGCCCGATCGAGAACAACTCCTCCCCAGGGCAGGCCGTCTACGAGCCCTTCTCGGGCAGCGGCACCACCCTGATCGCAGCCGAGATGACGGGCCGGGCCTGCCACGCGGTCGAGCTCAGCCCAGCCTATGTCGATTTGACCGTGCTGCGCTGGCAGGCCTTCACTGGGCAGGAGGCGCGGCTGGAGGGGAGCGGGATGAGCTTCGCCGAGGTCTCGGCCCAGCGCCGCCCCGCCGTCTCCACGGTGGAAGCCTGACATGCGCGGCCGCAAGCCCACGCCCACCGCGCTGCACCAGCTGCGCGGCACCTTCAACGCCACCCGGCACGGCAAGGGCCGGGCAGGGGAGCCCCGGGCCGAGGGCGAGCTGCCCAGTGCCGCCCCGGACTGGCTCACGCCCGACCAGCAGCAGGGCTGGACCTACGCCGTCCAGCACGCGCCTGCGGGCGTGCTGCGCGCGATCGATGCCGGCCTGCTCGCGGTCTGGGTCGAGGCCGAGTGCCGGCACCGAGCGGCGACCATCGCCCAGGCCCGCCTCGACCAGGGTTCCGCCCTGCCGCTGCTGACCAAGACCCGCGACGGCACGCCCGTGCAGTCTCCCTATCTCGGCATCATCAACCGCGCGGCGCTGGTCATGATCAAGGCCGCGAGCGAGCTCGGCTTCTCCCCTGCCGCACGGCCCCGCCTGGGCGGGGCAGGGGGCGCTCCGGAGGGCGACGGCGAGAGCCCCTGGGCCGAATTCCAGGTGATCTCCGGTGGCCGGGGTTAGCCTGCCCGGAGGTGTGGGCGAGGCGCTTGCCTATGCCCGCGATGTGGTTGCGGGCCGCACTCCTGCCTGCCGCCTGGTGCGCCTCGCTGCCGAGCGCTTCCTCTCGGATCTGGAGGAGGCGCAGGAGGGCCGCTCCGCCTGGGAGTTCCGCCCCGATCTGGCGGAGGCGGCGATGCGCTTTGCCGGGCTGATGGTGAACATCAAGGGCCCGGAGGCGGGCCGGCCCCTGCGGCTGATGCCCTGGCAGCGGCTGGTCTTTGCCAACCTCTTCGGCTTCGTCGAGCGCGGCACCACCACCCGCCGCTTTCGCCAGGCCGTCGTCTTTGTTCCCCGCGGGAATGGCAAGACCAGCCTCGCCGCCCCGATCGCCCTCTACCTCACCTTCGTGGACGGGGAGGGAGGCGCTGAGGGCTATGCCGCCGCCGTCACCCGCGACCAGGCCCGGATCCTGTTCGACACCGCCCGCGAGATGGTCCGCCGCTCCCCCGAGTTCCGGGCCGCCGCCGGCGTCCGGGCCGGGGCCAATGCCCTCTACCAGGAGCACAGTGCCTCGCGCCTGGCCCCGGTCTCCTCGGATGCCAAGGCGCTGGACGGCCTCAACGTCCAGGTCGCCGTCTGCGACGAGATCGCCTCCCACCGCACATCGGAGGTCTATGACGTCCTGCTCACCGCCATGGGCAAGCGCCGACACCCCCTCCTGCTGTCGATCTCGACGGCCACCGGCAACAGCACCGGCATCGGCCGCCAGCTCTGGGACTATGCCGCCCGGGTGCTGGAGGGGGCGCAGGAGGACGCGCGCCTGTTCGTGCTCATCTACACCATCGATGAGGCGGACGACCCGTGGGAGGAGGCGTCCTGGGTCAAGGCCAACCCCTCCTGGGGCCAGGCGGTCCAGCCAGACGCCATTCGCGCCATCATGCGCCAGGCCCGCAACAACCCGGCACAGGAGGCCGCCGCCCGCACGCGCCACCTCAACCTCTGGGTGGGCGCCGACGAGGCGCTGTTCAGCACAAGGGCCTGGGCAGGCTGCGCCGACCCGGACCTCACCCCCGAGAGCCTGGAGGGGCGGGACTGCCATGTGGCGGTGGACCTCGCGGCCACCACCGACCTGACGGCCCTTGCCCTGGTGTTCCCCTCCACCACCCTCGACGGGCGGTCCCATTACGACATCCTCGCCCGCTGCTACCTGAACGAGGCCGCCGTCCTCGAGGCGCGGAACCCCGCCTATCCGGGCTGGGCGGCCGAGGGCTGGCTCACCCTCACGCCCGGCAATGAGACGGATATGCGGACCATCGAGGAGGACCTTCGGGGCCTGGGCCAGCGGTTCCGCATCAAGAGCCTCGCCTTTGACCCCTGGCAGGCCCGGCAGATGCGCCAGAGCCTGGCCGCCGACGGGCTGCCCGTGGTCGAGTTCCCGATGCGCACCGCCACCCTCTCCGAGCCCACCAAGGAGCTGGGGGCCGCGATGCTCGCCGGGCGCATTCGCCACGACGGCAACCCCGTCCTCGCCTGGTGCATCTCCAACGTCGTCGGCCACCTTGATGCCCGCGGCAACGTCTATCCCCGCAAGAGCAGGCCCGAGCACAAGATCGATGCCGCCATGGCCACTATCATGGCACTCGGCCGCGCCCTCTCCGGGCAGGCCGACGAGGTCCATCTCAGCGCCTTTCTGGCCGAGCCGATCTTCCTCTAATCGGCTCGGAGAGGATCAGCAGTGTTCACCACCCACCGACCAACGACCGTTGATGGGTGGTGAACAGGGGGCGGCACGGCTGCGGGGCTTCCTTGCCCCCTCACCATTAGGCTGTCGTCAGCCTCGCCATCTCAGTCCGGGGGGACGCGGCGTCGACGGTGAGCCGCCAGTGATCGGTCTGCGTGACTTGGAGGATGTTCCGCGGCCGGTGAGCCACGATGTTGACGCCGCCGATGTGCCGCACGCTGTCGTAGATGATGCCCGCTCCCCCCGAGGCGCGGATAGCTTCTCCCAGGGCCTGAGAGGCCGCGTAGCTGCCCGGATCGTAGACGCCGGCCCGCGGTACCTGTTGACCACGGATGTCGAGATAGGAGCCCGCCAGCTCGGCCGTGTAGGTGCGGAAGTCACGCTGCAGGATGGCCGCGCCCGTCGCCACGGCTTCGCGTCGAAGGTGGTGGGCGACCTCGAAGGCCGCGGTGCGCAACGTCGCTGCGGCATACCAGGCTCCAAGGTCCGGTCCATTGAAGCGTGATCCGCCAGGTGGGACGTGCAGGAACGTCGCCATGACGATGCTGGAGTTTGGCTGTCCGTAGACCCACTCGTCCTCAGGAAGCCGACGCAGGCGCTCCTCAACCAGGCGATCGTTAGTCCACCCCGCCAGATCCATGACGGCGTCGGCGTCAGCCGTTGTTGTTACCGTATCGAACAGGCCGATTGGCGGGAACCTGGACGGGATCAGACGGTACGAAGGAGATGGCGCCGGTGCAAAGACATCGCTCAAGAGAGGACGAGGTCCTCGTCCCGGTACGGCTGGAAGTTTCGGTCCAGGGCGTCGACCGGCTCCATGTAGAGGCCACCCCGAGCGGCATCCAGGAAGCGCCGGACCATCATGAGCCCGTCCTGAGTACCGCTTGTGATCAGGTCGAGCGGGGGCCTGCCCCCGAAGACGGTCGCTTGGTGCGGGGTCTGAAGCCAGGCGACCCCCTCCCGCTCATTGCCATGCAGAATACCAAGCGCCTGATGGATGCCAAGCACCACCGAGATGCGCGTCAGGGTGTCGACGTCCAGGGTGAAGTCGCCATGCTCGCGAGCGGTCTTGGCCCACTTGTGAAAGGTCGAGCGGGCAGGAGATCCCAGGACGAGAAGCCGCTGGCCCTCATCGAGCCGCCAGAGATCTGCAATGGCAAGGAAGGTCCGCATCCCGGGCGCACTCAGGCGCTTTCGGTTCTCGGGTAGGAAACGGCTCCGGTCCAGGCGAGCAGGACTCTGGGAAACCAACGGCCGCGCGCCCCCTAGAACCCTCTGCATGGCAACCTCCTTAGTCCGCATTTGGACTATGCCCATACTTGGATTTTGTCAACGGGAGTCAAAGGGTTTCGGTTGCAAGTCGGCAAAGAGATCGAAGCAGAACGGCCTCCCTACGCAGTCAACCCACCAGCCGCGCCACCATCGCGTGAGTCCAGTTCGAGCCGCCGAAGGGCGTGGCTACCGCACGAGAGGTGAGCTCTCGTGCAAGTACCTCGCAGACTTGACGCTCCTCGCGGTGGAGGAGGAGGCCCTCAACGGACAGCGGGGCTTGTGGGCTTTGCCCGAGGTGCAGCGTATCCGGTCGTGGGAGTGGCGCCGCGGGGCGGCCGAGGAGCGAAGGGGCAATCGTTAGCGCCTCAAGTCACCCGGACCGGAGCCTTGTTCCAGCTGACCACAAGCGCTGCGGCCGCGATGGCGCCGCCGACGAGCGTCCCCATGCCCCCGAGTGCGCACAGCCTCGCGAACAGCAGGGCGGCGATGAAAACGGGCGCCGACCCCGCTGTCGGGTTGGCTCTCCGCATGCGCCTGCCGCCCGCGAGCGCAGCGATGCCGGTCGCGAAGAGGCCGGCGATCGCCCCAAGCACGGGGTGAAGGGCGGCTCCGACGGCGCCAAAGGCAACCACGCCGCACACGAGGGCGCCGAGTTGCCAGACAAAGGCCGTGACGGCGAGGCCGCCGCCCGCCGCGCTGGCCGCCCGCGTCGGGGCAGGATCAATCGTCGGAACCGAGACGGAGGGCCTCGCCCCCATGGTGAGGGTGCCGGGGGCGTGGATGTCCTCTCGGCTGGGACCTCCGGGTAGGCGAACGGCGCCAGCGCCAGCGAAACCTCCGCCGCAGCGGCCGGGCGGACCACGGGCATAAGGCTCAGCTGGCTCGCGAGCTGCTCCACCACCGGATGGGAGTAGGCGGAGACGAAGGCGTCTTCGCCGACGGCATCGCCCTTCAGCACGCGCTGGGCCACGTAGTAGCGGTAGAGCCGGCCGTTCTTCCTGGCGTGGGTCGGCGACAATGCCCGGCCATCCACCCCAAAAATCAGCCCCTTCAGCAGCGCCGGCGTCAGCGCCCGATTCTGGTTGGCGCGGACCCGCGGGCTGACCTGCAGCACGGCATGCGCCCGGTCCCAAAGATCCCGCTGCACGATCCCCTGGTGCTCGCCGGGATAGACCTGCCCCTTGTGCGCGGCCTCGCCGACGTAGGTCCGATTGTTCAGCAGCTTGTAGACGTCGCCCTTATCCAGCGGGCGCCCGGCCTTGCTGGTGGCGCCCTCCGCTCGGAGGCGGGCCACCGTCTCGATGCCCGACCCCGTCTCGGCGAAGATCTCGAACACGCGGCGCACCCGCGGAGCCTCGTCCTCATTCACGATCAGCGGGCCAGCACGGCGATGCGCCGCGGGCCCTCGCCCTGCTCGGCGAGGACCGGCCGGACGTTGTCCTGGCCGACGCTGCCTACGACGCCGACCGGTTCCGCCAAGCCATCGGCGAGGCAGGTGCCATCGCGGTCATCCCCAACAGCCCGTCCCGCGCCCGCAAGCACCCCTTCGATAAGACGCTCTGCAGGGAACGCCACCTCATCGAATGCTGCTTCAGCAAGCTCAAGCAGTTCCGCCGCGTCGCCACCCACCACGAAAAGACCGCCCGCCACTACCTCGCCTTCGTCATCCTCGCCGCCACCGTCCTATGCCTCAGGCAACTGCCCACACCGCCTGGGCCGGGTAGCCGCGCGCCTCAAGTCGCGGCATGTGTCAGAACCGCCGGAACCGCCGCTGCGAACGTCCTCCGCTCGCGGCCTGCCGCGACGCTCTGGTCGTCCCGTCGCGCCACCTTAGCAACTTCACGCATGCGGGCCACCTTTCCAAGTGTCTGGTTCGTGTCTACGCTCTCCCCGCGCCCTATCCGGGCTGAGCGTGGCTCGAAGCGGCTTCCGCAACAGATCAGGGGTATGCCGTGACCGAAGGGCGCTTCCTTTTTCGGACCATGCTCCTGCTGCTGGTGGGTCTCATCCTGATGACCGCATGGCAGAGCATCCCGCTCATCCAGGCCGAGTTCCTTGCCGGCCGAGCCGAGCCGCGGGTGGTCACGCCGCGGGGGGATCTCGCGGAGGATGAGCGCGCGACCATCGCGCTGTTCGAGCAGGCGCGCGGATCGGTCGTGTTCATCGCCACCACCGAGCGCGTGCTCAACCCCTGGACGCGCAACGCGCTGCAGGTGCCGCGGGGGACAGGATCCGGCTTCCTGTGGGACCGGCTCGGCCATGTCGTCACCAACGACCACGTCATCGCCGGCGCCTCCGGGGCCGTGGTCCGCCTGGCCGATGGCCGGGCCTACAACGCCGTGCTGGTGGGCACGAGCCCGGCCCATGACCTCGCGGTGCTGCGCATCGGCGTCGGCACCGGGCGGCCCGAGCCGCTGCCGATCGGCACCGGCCACGACCTGCGCGTCGGCCAGAAGGTCTTCGCCATCGGCAACCCCTTCGGCCTGGACTGGACGCTGACCACCGGCATCATCTCGGCGCTCGACCGCGAACTGCCGACCGAGACGGGGGCGGTGATCGAGCGGCTGATCCAGACCGACGCCGCGATCAATCCCGGCAATTCCGGCGGCCCGCTGCTCGATTCCGCCGGCCGGCTGATCGGCGTGAACACCGCGATCTATAGCCCGTCCGGCGCCTCGGCCGGGATCGGCTTCGCGGTGCCGGTGGATACGGTCAACCGCGTGGTCCCGCGCCTGATCGCCCAGGGGCGCTACATCCGCCCCTCGCTCGGCATCCGCGTCGAGGAGCAGCTCAACGCCGCGCTCTCGGCGCGCCTCGGCATCGAGGGCGTCTTCGTGCTCGAGGTCGAACCCGGCTCGGCCGCGGAGCGCGCCGGCATCCGCCCGGCCCGCCTCGGGCGCGATGCCGGCTTCCAGACCGGGGACATCATCCTGGAAGTGGAGGGACGCCCGCTGCGGCGCGTGGCGGAACTGCTCACCGCGCTCGACCGGCACGCGCCGGGTGATACGATCACGCTGACGATCCTGCGCGACGGCGCGCGCCTCGGGATCGCGGTCAAATTGGATGCGGGCCGATGACCGAACCGAAACCACCGCGTGGCAGCCTCGCCCTGTGGCGCTCGCTGACCTTCTACGAGAAGTTCGAGCAGTCCGTCGTCTTCGTGCTGACGGTGCTGATCGCGCTGATCGTGCTGGCCGCGCTGTGGAACCTGCTCAAGCTGGTCGCGACCTCGCTGCTTCTGGTGGACATCTTCGACCCCACCGATCCGGCGGTGTTCCAGACCGTGTTCGGCGCGATCTTCACCGTTGTCATCGCGCTGGAGTTCAAGCGGTCCCTGCTGGTCGTCGTGGAACGGCGCTTCGGCATCGTCCAGGTGCGCGCGGTGGTGATGATCGCCATGCTCGCGGTGGTGCGGAAGTTCATCATCCTCGATCTCAGCCAGACCGAGGCGATCAAGCTGCTCGCGCTCGGCGCGGCGATACTGGCGCTCGGCATCGTCTATTGGCTGGTGCGCGACCAGGACCGGCGCGAGGCGGAGCCCGCGGCCCTCGAAAGCGCCGAGACAAGGCCGCCCTGATCCACCCGCTTCCCTCCCTTGTGGCGGAGGGCTGTTCGCGCTTAACTCCGCTCCGCGCCAGCGGCCGGAGCCGTCAGTGAACAAGCAGCAGCAGATCAACATCTGGTACTGGATCGGGGCCTTCCTGCTGCTCCTGCTCTTCCAGGGCTGGTGGCAGGGCGCATCGGTCACCGAACGCATCCCCTATTCGCGCTTCCTCGAACTGCTGCAGCAGGACCGCATCGCCGAGGTGCAGGTGCGCCCCGAGAGCATCGTCGGCCGCTACCGCGAGCCGATCGACGGGCGGACGCATTTCCTGACCACCATCGTGCCGGAGGATCTGACGCGCCGCCTGGAGCAGTCGAGCGCGCGCTACGACGGCACCATCACCAACACTTTCCTGACGAACCTGCTCTCCTGGGTGGTGCCGGCGGTCGTCTTCTTCGGGCTGTGGATGTTCGTCTTCCGCCGCGTGGCGGAGAAGCAGGGTTTCGGCGGGCTGATGGCGGTCGGCAAGTCCAAGGCCAAGGTCTATGTCGAGAAGGACACCGGCGTCACCTTCGACGACGTCGCGGGCGTGGACGAGGCCAAGGCCGAACTGCGCGAGATCGTCGATTTCCTCAAGCAGCCCGAGAAATACGGCCGGCTCGGCGCGCGCATCCCGAAGGGCATCCTGCTGGTCGGCCCGCCGGGCACGGGCAAGACGTTGGTCGCGCGCGCGGTTGCCGGCGAGGCGGGGGTGCCCTTCTTCTCCATCTCCGGCTCCGAATTCGTCGAGATGTTCGTGGGCGTGGGCGCGGCGCGCGTGCGCGACCTCTTCGAGCAGGCCCGCAAGGCCGCCCCCTGCATCATCTTCATCGACGAGCTGGATGCGCTCGGCAAGAAGCGCGGCGTGGGGGCCTTCGGCGGCGGCCACGACGAGAAGGAACAGACGCTCAACCAGCTGCTGACTGAACTCGACGGCTTCGACCCGCGCGAGGGGATCGTGCTGCTCGCCGCCACCAACCGGCCCGAGATCCTCGACCCCGCGCTGCTGCGCGCCGGCCGCTTCGACCGCCAGGTGGTGGTGGACCGGCCCGACAAGTCCGGCCGCGCCGCCATCCTGCGCGTGCATCTGAAGAAGGTGAAGCACGACGGGCTGGATGTCGAGCAGATCGCCGCGCTGACGCCGGGCTTCTCGGGCGCGGAACTCGCCAACCTGGTGAACGAGGCGGCGATCCAGGCGACCCGCCGCGGCGCCGAGGCAGTGAGCATGGCCGATGTCACCGCCGCGATCGAGCGCATCGTCGCGGGCCTCGAACGCAAGGGGCGCGTGCTGAACCCGAAGGAGCGCGAGGCGGTGGCCTGGCACGAGATGGGCCATGCGCTCGCCGCCGCCTCCCTGCCCGGGGCTGATCCCGTGCACAAGGTCTCGATCATCCCGCGCTCGATCGGCGCGTTGGGCTACACCATGACGCGGCCGACCGAGGACCGCTTCCTCATCACCCGGCGCGACCTCGAGAACCGCATGGTCGTGCTGCTGGCCGGCCGCGCGGCCGAGGACCTCGTGCTCGGCGAGATCTCGACCGGCGCGGCGGACGACCTCGCGCGCGTGACCGACATCGCGCGGCAGATCGTCACCCGCTTCGGGATGCATCCCTCGCTCGGCCAGGCGGTGCTGGAGCCCGAGCGGCAGAGCTTCCTCGGCGACGGCGTGCCGGGCATCACGCCGCGCGACTATTCCGAGGCGACGGCGCGCGAGGTGGATGTCGCGGTGCGCGAACTTATCGGTGCGGCCTATGCGCGCGCCAAGGCTTTGCTGGCCGAACGCCGCGCCGACCTCGAGGCCGGCACCCGGCTGCTGCTGGAGCGCGAGACGATCACGCCGGAAGATTTCCCGCCGCTGCGGCAGCGGGATGCGGTATGAGGACGGCAGACACGCCATGACAGGATCCGCGACCTTGGCAGCGGATCCGGAGAGGGAGCGGATCTGATGGACGGCAAATGCGATGTCTGCGGGCGGCCGGCAACGGTGCGCGTGCGCGCCGTGGTCAATGGCGAGCGGCAGGATCTCGAACTCTGTGACACCCATTACCGCGAGCTCCTGCGGCGGCAGGGGCGCACGGCCTCGCCGCTGGAATCGCTTTTCGGCCGCCATGGCAGCCTGTTCGAGGAGTTCTTCGGCGATCGCCCCTTCGGCAGCCTGCTCGGCGGTTTCGGCGGCGCGCCGGCGGCGGCGGAGGGGGATGAGGAGGTCGTTGACGCGACCTTCGGCGAGGCTCCCGCCACGCCTTCGCCGCGGCGCGGCGGCCCGCGCGGGGCGGCGCGGCGCCGTGGCGGCAGGTTCGCCGAGCGCCTCAGCGACCAGGCGGAGAGGCTGCTCCAGGAAGCGGCGCGTCACGCCTCCGAGATGGGGCGGGCGGAGGTGGACACCGAGCACCTGCTGCTCGCCTTGACCGGCTCGGAGGCGGTGAAGACCGTGCTCGGCCAGTTCAAGGTCTCGGCCGAGCAGCTCCGCACGCAGATCGAGCAGGAGACGAAGCGCGGCGACAAGCCGCATGAGGGCGAGGTCGGCGTCGCGCCCCGCGTCAAGGACGCGCTGAGCCGTGCCTTCGCCGCCTCGACCGAGATGGGCCATTCCTATGTCGGGCCGGAGCATCTGCTGATCGGCCTCGCCGAGGAGGGCGAGGGGCTCGCGGCGAACATCCTGCGCAAGCTCGGCCTCACGCCGCAGGCGCTGCGCCAGCAGGTGGCGCGCGTGGTCGGCAAGGAGGGCGCGGAGGAGGGCCGCGCCGAAGCGCCCACCAACACGCCCGAGCTCGATAAGTATTCGCGCGACCTGACGAAGATGGCGCGCGACGGCAAGCTCGACCCCGTGATCGGCCGCGCGCAGGAGATCGAGACGACGATCGAGATCCTCGCCCGCCGCAAGAAGAACAACCCCGTGCTGATCGGCGAGCCCGGCGTGGGCAAGACCGCGATCGTGGAAGGCCTCGCGCAGCGGATCGTGGATGGCGAGGTGCCCGAGGCGCTGCGCGGCAAGCGGCTGGTGGAGCTGAACATCAACTCGATGGTCGCCGGCTCGAAATACCGCGGCGAGTTCGAGGAGCGGGTGCAGAAGATCCTCAAGGAGGTGACCGAGCACCAGGGCGAGATGATCCTGTTCATCGACGAGATCCACACCATCGTCGGCGCCGGACAGGGCGGCGGCGAGGGCGGGCTCGACATCGCCAACGTGTTCAAGCCGATGCTCGCGCGCGGCGAGCTGAACCTGATCGGCGCCACCACGCTCAACGAATACCAGAAGCACATCGAGAAGGACGCGGCGCTGGAGCGGCGCTTCCAGCCGGTGATGGTAGCCGAGCCGACGGTGGCGCAGGCGATCATGATCCTGCGCGGCCTGCGCGACACCTTCGAGGCGCACCACAAGGTGACGATCACCGACGAGGCGATCCTGGCCGCCGCCGAACTCTCGGACCGCTTCATCCAGGGCCGCTTCCTGCCCGACAAGGCGATCGACCTGATCGACCAGGCGGCGGCGCGGGTGAAGCTCTCGGCCACCGCGCGGCCGGTCGAGGTGCAGGAGATCGAGGCGGAACTGCACCAGATCAAGCGCGAGCAGGACTATGCCGCCTCGCGCAAGCAGTTCGAGAAGGCCGCCGACCTCGGCAAGCAGATCGCGGCGAAGGAGGCGCGCCTCAAGGAGCTGACGGAGGCCTGGGAGAAGGAGCGCGCCACCGGCTCGGCCGAGGTGCAGGCGAGCCATGTCGCGCAGATCGTCTCCAAGCTCACCGGCATCCCGGTCAGCGAGCTGACGGAGGCCGAACGAGAGAAGCTGCTGAAGATGGAGGAGCGCCTGCACGAGCGGGTGATCGGCCAGGAGCAGGCGATCAAGGCGGTCTCGGACGCGGTGCGGCTGGCGCGTGCCGGGCTGCGCGAGGGCTCGAAGCCGGTCGCGACCTTCCTCTTCCTCGGGCCCACGGGGGTGGGAAAGACCGAGCTCGCGAAGGCGCTGGCCGAGGTGGTCTATGGCGACGAGGGCGCACTGCTGCGCATCGACATGTCGGAGTACATGGAGCGCCATGCGGTCGCTCGCCTGGTGGGCGCGCCGCCGGGCTATGTCGGCTATGACGAGGGCGGCCAGCTCACCGAGAAGGTGCGGCGCAAGCCCTACTCCGTCATCCTGCTCGACGAGATCGAGAAGGCGCACGCCGACGTCTACAACGTGCTGCTGCAGGTCTTCGACGATGGGCGCCTCACGGACGGCAAGGGGCGGGTGGTGGATTTCACCAACACGATCATCATCGCCACCTCGAACCTGGGCTCGGATCGCATCCAGAAGCGGTTGCACCTGCGCGGCACGGTGGCCGAGCAGCCCGAGAAGCTGAAGGCCGAGCTGATGGAGGTGCTGCGCGGCCATTTCCGCCCCGAGTTCCTCAATCGCATCGACGAGATCATCGTCTTCCATGCGCTCTCGAAGGAGGAGATCCGGCAGATCGTGCTGCTGCAGCTCGACCGGGTGAAGCGCACCGCGGCGACCCAGGGTGTGACGCTGGAGTTCGACGAAAGCCTCACGGCGATGCTGGCCGCCGAGGGCTACCGGCCCGAATACGGCGCGCGCGAGCTCAAGCGGCAGATCCGCAGCCTGGTCGAAACCCGCCTTGCGCGCGCCATGCTGGGCGGCGAGGTCGCCAAGGGCGACACCGTGACGCTGCGCTGGGATGCGGCCGCGGAGCAGGTGGTCCTCGAGCCGCGGCCCGGAACGGCGCCGCCCAAGCCCGCGGTGGAGGGCGCGCCCGAAGCGGCGGACTAGACGCTGCCGCCATGGCCTCACGCCCACCTTCAGTCCTTCCGGCCTCTCTTCCGACTTGGGGCGAGGCAGTGGGGCCAGCTACCGGAGCGGGGAGCGGGACCGGCCGGGAAGAATCGGTGCCGCTCCTGCCGGGCGGCGCTTCATCGGCCGGCCGATGGCGGCTCCCGCTCGTGCGCATCCATCAGCCGGGTCGTTCCGTCACGCAATCCGCGCCAGGACGGCAGCGCTGGGTCCTGGAGTTCGTGCCATCGTCGCCGCCGCCGATCGACCCGCTCACCGGATGGATCGGCAGCACGGATCCGCTCGCGCTCGTGCGACTTGAGTTCCCGGACAGGCAGAGCGCGGAAGCCTTCGCCGAGCGGCACGGATGGCGCTACGAGGTCGCGGAGCCACCCCCGCGTCGCGTGCGCTACAGAAGCTACGCGGAGCAGCTGCGGAGCGACATGAGCGACGCGATCAGCCGCGTTCGGCCTTGGCTCCTTGCTGCCCATGCCGAGGATGAGCCGAGACAGGATCCGGTCGAGGAGGCCAGTCTAGAGTCCTTTCCGGCAAGCGATCCTCCCGCCTGGACCGGGGTGAGGATCGCGTGAGGCGGTCGCGGTGCCGTCGGGCGGTTTCGGTGCCCAGCAGGACAATTCGGCTGCCCCGCCGGTGGCTCGCGCCGGCGGTATGGCTGCCCGACGCGCGACGCATAATGCACGTCTTGAATCTCGGTCTTGGGCGACCTTGATCGTCGTCGGAACGCCCAATCGGGGTTCGCAGGTTGACGGGTCTGGCCATCACGGCAGGCCACCAGGGTTCCGCCGCGAAGCGGGGAGCAGACTGGTGCCGTCGGCTTCAGGGGCACGCCACGCGCCCCATGGCATGGCTTCCGTCACGGCGGGCCGCGAGGGCCGCGAAAGGAGGAAGTCATGCTCAATCCAATGACACTCTACCCCGCTGATCCCTTCGCGCTGCTGCGGCGCGTCAGCGAGGCGCTGGACCGTGCCTCCTTCAGCACGGCGGCGCCGGTCTTTCCGGCCGTCAATGTGTGGCAGAACGACGAGGCGGCAGCGATCATCGCAGAAGTGCCGGGCGTCGAGCCGCAGGATATCGACATCTCCGTCAAGGATGACGTCCTGACCATCGCCGGGGAGCGCCGCGCGCCCGACCTGCCGGAGGGCGCGTCCTGGCAGCGCCGCGAGCGTGCCTTCGGGCGCTTCTCCCGCGCCATCCGCCTGCCCTTTCGCGTCGATTCCGACCTGGTCGAGGCGCGCTTCGCCGACGGCGTGCTGCGCATCGCCGTCCGTCGCCCCGAGGCCGATCGCCCGCGGCGCATCGAGATCAAGGCTGGCTGAAAGGAGGATCGCCCCATGAGCACCGAACTGACCGCCACCCCTGCCCAGACCCCGGCCGCGCCCGAGACGACCCGCGGCGTTCCAGTCTGGCGCCCCCTGACCGACGTGGTCGAGACGCGCGACGGCCCGATGCTGGTGCTGGAAATGCCGGGCGTCGCGCCCGAGGATGTGGAAGTCACGCTCGAGAAGCGGGTGCTGACCGTGCGCGGTCGCGGCCGCAACCCGCAGCCCGAGAACCTGCGCCCCGCGCACCTCGAATACGAGCCGGGCGATTACGAGCGCGCCTTCGCTCTGTCCGAGGATTTCGACGCTGAGCGGATCGAGGCCGTGATGCGAAACGGCGTGCTGACGCTCAGCCTGCCGCGTGCGGCTGAGGCCCAGCCCCGCACGATCCGCGTCAAGGCCGCCTGAACCAAGAAGGAGGAACCGACATGCAGATCAAGGACCTTATCCCCTGGGCTCGTAAGGGCGATGCGCCCGAGGCCAAGGCCGCCGAACCGAACGCCATCGCCTCACTGCAGAGGGAGATGAACCAGGTGTTCGAGAACTTCTGGAACCGCTTCGGCAAGCTCGACTGGCCCTGGGGCCAGAGCGAGGCGAAGTCGGACGTGGTGCAGACCGACAACGCCGTGGAGATCTCCATCGAACTGCCGGGGATGGAGATGAAGGACATCGAGGTGGCGGTCGCCGACGACATGCTGACGGTCAAGGGCGAGAAGCGCATCGAGCGGCAGGAGGAGAAGAAGGGCTACTACCTCTCCGAGCGCAGCTACGGCTCGATCTACCGCGCCGTGCCGCTGCCGCCCGGGGTGGATGGCAGCAAGGCCGAGGCGAGCTTCAAGAACGGCGTGCTGACCATCCGCCTGCCACAGACGCCCGAGGCGCAGGCCAAGGTCAAGCGGATCGAGGTGAAGGCGGGCTGAGATGCACCGCGGCGGGGCATGGCAAGGCACATGCCCCGCTCTCCGCTCCGCCTCGGGACCAATGGGTCCGGTCACGGCCGTGCCCGGCCTCGATGCAGGCTGCCGGACCGCGGGGCACCGATGTCCGGCATTGCCGACGGCGTGCCCGTGAGATCGGTGGATCTCGACCCCCCAGGGCGGCGGCTCCCACGAAGCACTGACCTGGGGCGCGCTCGATAGGCTGCCGGCCGATCCGCGGATCGCGATCTGCAAGATCGGCGGCACCGGCGCAGGGGGGCGCCCAATGTCATCGCGCGGGGCGATGGCTGGACGCGGGGCGGACGTGAAGGTGGGCGTCAGGCATCACGTTTGCAGGCCGGGTTCTGGCGCGCGTCGTGCTGAACATGCTCGGCTTTCCGCCCGGAAGATTCTGATCGCGATATGCTCCAATTCGTCATCGCCCCCACGCTGGCCCACCGGCTGAACAACCTCGCACAGACGGTCCTGCTGCTCGGCGGCATGGCTGCGATCGCCTGGCTCGTCGTCGGCATGATCGCGGGACCCGAGACAACCCTCGTCATCGTTGCGGTGATGACCGGAGGGCTCCTGTTCGCGCCCGCGCTGTCGCGCGAGCTTCTGCTGCGCGGCTACCGCGCGCGGCAACTCGGCGCACGCGACTGGCCCGAGGGGTTCGCGCTGCTCGAGACCCTGTCCGCACGCGCCGGACTGCCGCGTTGCCCGGAACTCTGGTACGTCCCGAGCCAGCTGCCGAATGCGTTCGCGATGGGAAATCCGGAGGATAGTGTCGTCTGCGTTTCGGACGGTCTCTTTCGTCTCCTGTCCCCACGCGAGATGGCGGGCGTTCTTGCGCATGAAATCGCGCATATCGCGCACCGTGACCTGTGGCTCATGGGCCTCGCGGACACCATGTCGCGGGCGGTTTCGCTGGCGAGCTGGCTCGGACAGATCCTGCTTTTCGCGAACCTGCCCCTGATTGTCGCGGGAGCGGTGACGCTTCCCTGGATCGCGCCGCTGGCCCTTGCTTTCTCGCCGACCGTGATGGCCCTGCTGCAGCTCGCGCTCTCGCGAAGGCGCGAGTTCGATGCCGATCTCGGGGCGGTGCGGCTGACGGGCGACCCCGAGGGCCTCGCCTCGGCTCTGGCCAAGCTTGAGCGTCGGGTCGGGCGTATCTGGGAGGAGATGTTCCTGCCGGGGCGCCGGATCCCCGAACCGTCACTCCTGCGCACGCACCCGCCAACGGAGGAGCGGATCAGGAAGCTGCGATCACTGCTGGGTCCGCGGGGTGGGGATCTCGCCATCCCGCCTCACAGGGAGTTTGGGCTCGAAGTGCCTCGCCCGCGGGCACCTCGCTTTCATCGATCGGGCTTCTGGTTTTGAAGAAGGTGCAGCCCAGAGAATTTCAGTTCCCGGTTCCCACCGCTGCTCCAATCTCTCCTAGAACAACTTGTCTCTGGTGGGGTTGGGATCGCGCTTTTCCGTGTGTTTTCCCTACATTTGTGGCGTGCACCTTGATACTTCGAAGGTGGAACGAGCGCCGTTTTCTCTCTCCGGAGAGGCATTCGTCTCCGGAGCTTGGGACTTGGGCGATTTAGTCTACAAGATTTAGAGCCCTGTAATCACTGGGTTTTCGTTGGCCGACATCGCCCGGAGTTGGCGTTCCCTTTCCTCGACCGGACGATGGACCGCGAAGCCGCGTGAGGTGGCAGGGTGACGGGACACGGGGACCACGCTGCAAAGGCCACGGAGTGGACGCGGCGCCGCGGAGACCCCGTGATGGCGGAAGGTCGTGGAGGAAGGGGTGGCCTTCCACTCCGTATGAGGACCTATGACGGTACGACGCGTTGAAAATCTGACATTGTGCTTGTCGCGTCGCTTGCCCTTGAGTTCCTCTAATGTGAGGAGACCCTCTCCCTGTTCGCCGTCTGATGCGGACCTAGCGACTATCGGTCAGTCGACGCAGAGCGTCCTGCCCCACGCTCCTCCTTCACCTGCCACGCCTCAGGGAGGAACACGGTGAGGGCGAGAGCGGCGTTCACAGCGAGACGGGCGTGACGCGGCTCGATCTTGTAGGCCCTCGCCAGGGCAGGCCGCATCGCATGCGCCCGGCTCTTGTCGTCACGCAGTCCCTGCAGGCCATCCACCATGGCCGCCATCGCACCGACAATCTTCTTCAGGTCATCATCAGGCATGGTTGCGGGGTCGGCGTTGATGGCCGACTTCACGGTGGACCACAGGGTGCTGAGGGTCCGGTTGTTCGGCGGGGTGAGACCGAACGCGGCGACCATCTCCCCGAGGACCGCCTCGACGATGTTCGCGGCGCCTGACAGGGCGTCTCGGGGGTGTTCCGCCGCGCGTCGGGCAAGCGTCTCGAATTCCGCTTCGACGGCCGGCACGTCGCGGACCTTGATGAGTTCGGCTAGCTGGCGAGAAGCGACCTGTGCGCTCCCGTGCGCCAGCTTGCCGCCGCTGAGATAGGTGAAGCCGACGCGCGTCAGCCCGACCTTGAGCCGTTCCCGCTTCCGGCCCCGCTCCTCGACGTGCGATGCCCACCAGCTGCCGCCCCCCGAAGCTCCCTCGGGCGAATCCAGGTCTTCCTCCATGACCAGCTCAAGGAGCTTCCCAAGGATGTTCACCGCCTCGGCCGGAGCGTCGTCCCTGACGCGGCGCAACCACGCGTGGCACTTCACAGGCTTCGACCCCTCGGGGACGTCGCCAGGCGCGCCAGCCTCAAGGAACATCGTGTTGAGCTGCTGGTGAGTGAAGCGGTCTGCCAGCACCTCTGAGACGGTCGCAATGAGGTGCAGCGGGATTGGCGTCGGAGACAATCGCCGGGGTCTCTGGCCTACCGGCCCGGTGCGGACGAGATGTCGCCCCCGATCCCGTTCGCACAGGCCACGAAGGCGCCTACTGCAGCCGTAGACCCCGCGAGATTCACGTTCCACTCGGGCTCGTTCCCGCCGTGGAAGATCACCCGCGCCTGCACTCCGTTCATAAGCAGGTTGGCGAAAGTGGTCCGCCACTCGGAGAGGCCGAGTTGCCAGACCAGGGACTGCCCGCTAACGCCCAGGCCAGTGAAGGTCCCGATCGTTGCCCTATCAACGACAAGGGTCACGTTCGCTGTGATATCCTTCGGGATCGCCCAGTCTTGCTTCCACGCAGAAGAGATGATGTAGTCCCGGCCCGTGCCGTACTGGAGCCCGTAGAGGCCGTTCGACACGCCGGCTGGTTGTACGAATAGAGTACAGGCGGAGCCGTTCGCTGACCTCAGCACGGACCAAGTGCCGCTTGCGTACAAGGTCGTGCTCTGCTGCGCTGCTGTGGGCTTAGGGCTCGCCACCGCGAACGCGGACGTGAAGGCAAGCGCGGCGAAGTGCTTCCGCTTCACTGGTAGCACAGCACCGGCAGGACGGCCTGCTGCATGTTCCTGGCGACTTCTTTGAGGTCCATGGTCCCCTCGCTCCTCACCTTCTCCACAAGCACGCCGTTTCTAAGAAGAAAGGCTTCGGCGATCTGGCCGCGCACCGCGTAATTCATTGTCTGCGGCACCGTCCCTGTCGCTGCCATGATGCGGCGGTCGCTCAGGCGTGCGACGGCAACCCCTATTACCAATCCAGCGCTGTCCAGCACGGGGCCGCCACTGTTTCCGGGCTGTAGGGCAGCGTTGATCTGGAAGTTCGCCGGGTTGTCTGCGACTCCGACCAGCGCCGAGACAATCCCGTTCGTGATGTTGAGAGCCGTCGAGATGCTCTGAAAGTGCGGGTAGCCGAAAGCCGTGACCGCCTCCCCAAGGTCGATAGTCTGATCCCGCCGGAACCGCGCGATTCTCTCAAACGTCCTGCCCTGAACCCGCAGAATTGCAAGGTCCGCCGTCTCGTCGGTCGCAACCACGGTCACCCTCTCACCACTCTGGAGAGCGACGCTGCTACACCCACGAATGACATGATGGTTCGTCATGATAATTCCATCCCGTCGGACCACGAAGCCGGTACCCGACCCACTGATCTCCCGCCGGGCTGCCGGGGAAGGCGGCGGGGTCGCTGCAGCCGCAGGTTGGGTCTGAACGGCCGCTGGCGGGGGAGCTAAAGGCGGTGCTGGTGTGGTGGCGGCTAACGGGGGGGTCCCGCCTGCGACAACTCCACGGGCCGCCAGGGATGCTAGGATGGGGCTGATTGTCGGCCCGTCCCCGCTTATAGTGGGTGACCCAAGCGGGTTGAACTCAGCACTCACCGCAGTAATTACATTGCGAAGTTGCGGTATGTTCTGCTTCGTCAGGATGACGAACCCGCGCCACTCTGTCCCTACCCGATCGAATCGCATGTAGAGGGTCAGGCCGCGGACATCATATGACACCACCTGACGGTCTGGACGGTCGAGCCGGTAGCGCTCCACTCCACCGTTCTCGATCATGGTGGCTCGGGCGCCTGTGATGAACCGGCGAGCCGAATCTACCCCGTCATTGAGGTTCATCACCTCGACGCGCAGGCGGTCATCGATCCCCTCATAAACCGTAGTGACCCCATTTGGGGTCGGGCCGGGCTGCCGAGCCGGCCGCTTGAGAAGGCCCATCGGAAGACCGACCCACGCGCCAGTGTTTGGATCCACGTGGTGGCCCCAGCCGACGGCGTTGCGGGCCCGGATGGCGCTTTCGAAGAGCGTCGCAAGTTCCGCCGCCGTGAACGTCTCGGACGCTCGGAGGCCGCGTGCGCGGCGCCACTCTCGGACTCCGTCGGCCGACATGCGACCCCATCCGCCATCCTTGAGGCCCGCGTAGACGCTGTTCCAGATGAGGGCGTCCTGAACCATCTGCACCTCGGTGCGGTTCAGCGCGCTCGGCGCGATCTCCCCCTCGGGTAATGTCGGGACAGCCACGCCGATTGGCGGGGACTTGCTCTCAGAAGGCGGGGCGGCGGCTAGCGCTGGCGGCGGGAGGCTCGGGAGCGGCGCAGTGCGGGGCCCAAACGGCTGCGTCGGCTGACCGAACGCCGAGGCTGCGGCGAGGGGCGTCATTGCTAAGGCAAGGAGGAACCGAGGGCGCATTTGCTGCCAGTCTTATTTGCGAGACAAAGGTATGGCTGGCGATGCGGACGCGCAACGGGTTTGTCGCGCTCAAGCAGGGGGGCCGGATTGTACGTCCAGACCGAGCCGCTGGCGCTAGCCGAACGGCCGGCGGCCTATGTCCCTCCGCCTCTACCAGCGCGGCCTTCCCAAGCGCCACACCGTGGTCCCTAGAGCCTTTCCACATTACTCGGACGCATAGCCTGACTTGACGAGGTAGTTCCTGCACTCGGCTGGAGTGAAGGTGTTGAGCAAGCGGCCGATGGTGGTCCAGAGGGCGTCCCGGGTTCGGGCCGCTGCCTTTCGGAGCAGGGCCTTCAGCTTGGCGAAGGCCTGCCTTCGGAGCAGTGCTCCTCAGCGGATTCAGGTCCGGCGAGTAGGGACGGAGGTAGAGTAGGCTTGCGCCCGTGCCCGGAAGGCCTCGCCAGTCATGGGCCCGTCCAGCACGAGAGGTGCGACAAGGCCGGTGCTGCGCAGCCCTGCGATGAAGGTGGTGGTGCGCCAGTGGCCGTGCGGTGCGGCATCGACCAGGCGCTCGCACCTCGGACCCCAGCCATAGCGGCGGACCATATTGGTGGCCGCGCCGGTCTCGTCGAGGAAGACGAAGCGCTCCGGTTCCATGTAGCGCTGCCAAACCCGCCAGTGGCGGCGGTGCTCGGCCACATCGGCCCGGTCCTGCTCGGCCGCTCTCAGCAGCTTTTTTTGTGTGACAGCCCGAGCCGCTTCAACATGCTCCAGATCGTCATCAGCGACACCGGCGCCACGCCGCGCTCGATCAGGGCCGCCCGGATCTCCGCCAGGGTGATCCCCTTTCGGCTGGCCGTCAGCTCCCGCAGGAACTCCTCCTGCCCGGCCAGCAGAGGCTTGCGGTAGCCGCCGATCTTGGCCGGAGCGGTGCTGCCGGTCTGGCGTGCCCGCCGCACCAGCTTGATCGCCGCCGAGGCGCTGACGGCAAACCGGGCTGCCGCCTCCCAGGCCGAGGCACCCTCCTCAACAGCCCGGATCAGGCGCTTGCGTAGGCCCTGCGACAGAGGTGCCGTCATCACCAGCCTCGCTGCTCCATCAACAGCGTCGAATCAGACCCCGCGCGTCCGTGCAAGCCGGAAGTGCTCTAGCTATGAGGAGTTTCGGGAACAGGAGGGCGGCAGAATGAACCAGGAGAGGAGTGTCGCTGCTGGCTCACGTCGGCCGCCTAAAGCGAAGGACCTGGATCCGGTTCGGAGAAGGTGCGCGCCGACACGCGTTTTTCCAATTGGGCGCGAAGCTGCCGCCGCCCGAGAGTGGCGCGGTGGCCGTCGCGTCTCTCAGTCCAAGCCCTGCTACTCCCAAATCGTTTGAAGCGGCTTCATCAATGCAGGAAGGGCAAGGTGCTCGGACTGGCTTCCGTTCAGTACCGAGTCGACGATATCCGGCCCAAGCAGCGTCAGCTGCAGCAGTCGCCCCATGTACCCGCGGTCCAGCCGCTCGGCCTCGGCCATCTCGGTGATAGAGGCGTATTTGTAGCCACCGCTGGAAAACTGAGCCGGTTCGCCGGTTGAAAACTGAGCCATTCGCTAGGCTCGGGACCTCGTCCGGAGGGACCGATGCTGCTGGCGGAGAGGGCGATGGAGATACGGATCCTGCAT
>JAESGJ010000402.1_pt1 | contig 28243 bp, 26 predicted proteins | sample 9266241 | NCBI WGS metagenome assembly JAESGJ01 (sample SAMN14514841, study PRJNA621669) | algae metagenome | isolation source: Brasilonema octagenarum HA4186-MV1 and co-occurring heterotrophs from wet... | place: USA: Manoa Valley, Hawaii | collected 2009-07-20 | reverse complement strand
GCCGACCGCACCCGTCGAGGTGACCGGGACACCGCCGCCCGCGCACACCAATGGATTGAGGATGCCCAGACGCCGCCGCACCCGCGCGCAGGACCGCGCCCGTCGCATCCAGGACGAACGCGACCTCAACGCAAGCCTCATCGAGGAAGAACGCGCACACACCGAACGAGATGAACACGCCCAAGCGCAACGAGCAGAACGAGAGCAGCAAGCGAAAGACCAAGCGGCCGAACTGGATCCGCCACCCTTCTGAACGGTGTCAGGCGTCAGTCGGCGACGGTCAGCCAGTCCTTGAAGCCAGATGGATCGTGACGACCGAGGGCGCCATGCTCGAAGAGACCCCAGCCCTCGACGGGAATGCCGTTGCCCTCGGTGCACACTGCGCGTCCGACGTGGTCGATCACACCGAAGCCGGCGCGGCCGACGATGGCCGGGTCGGTCATGTCGTAGGTGAGGCGCTCGGTGAACGCGTCACCCTTCCACACGCCGTGGATCCAGTCCGAGTCGCCGCCGTAACCGCCGCCGACGTGAATGGGCACCGGCAGCTTGGACTCCACCTCGAAGTGCACCGGCGAGCCGTCGAGTGCGGTGGCATCGATGCTGGCGCCCTTGGGGATTCGCGTTCCCGAGTTGTAGTGGATCGTGACTCGAGGCCAGCCCAGCTGCTCGACGCGGCCGTCTTTCCAGATTCGCGTGCAATCGTTGAGGGAGCGAAAGCCGTTGGGCTCCTCCTGGATGATGAGCACGATCGAGAAGTCATCGAAGGCCATTGGCACGTAGAGCCACCACATGCCCTCGAACGGCGGATCGGCCGGGCGCCCAGCGGGTTCGGCCTCGCCGATGGGACGGATGCCCCACGACCGGTCGCGGGAGCCGATCCAGACCGACGGGTCGACGGTGATCTCCTCACCGTCGATGACGAGATGACCGCTCCACGAACCCAACTGCGCGAACCGCTGCGCGTCCAACGTCACGCGGTTGCCCGCGCGCAGCACGTGCGGTTGCTCCTGCACGACGTCGAAGAGGCCGTTCCAGGTCAGGTCGACGGCCATGCCCTCGGTCTCGTCCATCACGATCCGCAGTCGGTGCAGCGGCTCCTGGACCTCGACGCGGTAGCCGAGGACGTGCTGATTCAGCCGGTCCTGGTCGATCCCGTCCGAAAGATGCACGGCGGTCTGCACGTCCCCGCGACGCACGAGCACGAACGCGTCCTTGACCCCGAGGTTGGCGTAGTAGCCGATGCCGCTGATGAGGAAGATGTCACCGGTGCGGTCGTGGGCGTTGTAGTACGCGCGGTCGTAGAAGTTGCGGTCGGACGACCCCGGCCACGCGATGGGCTTGGGGATCTGATGAACGGGGAATTCGTCCATGGGGCCGAGCATCAGTTGTCTCCGATCAGGCGGCGCAGCAGCGAGGCGTGGTAGAACAGCGACTCCACGTCGTCCGGCTTCTCGATCTCACCGAACCGGACCCGTCGCGCACTGGTCCGCATGAAGACGCAACACCAGATCACCCCGGAGTAGACGTAGAACCAGTTCAGGTCGCCGAGCACGGCGCCGGTCAACTCCTGGTAGGTCGACCTGACGTCCTCCTCGCGCATCACGTCGGGCAGGCCCGGCAATCCGGCCAATCCGGCCAGCTCCTGGAACACCATGTGCGCGAACACGATCCATGCGACGTCCAGCTCGCGGGGACCGACCGTGGCCATCTCCCAGTCGAGCACGGCGACGGGGCGGAAGTCCTGGTAGAGCACGTTGCCGATGCGCGAGTCGCCCCACGCCAGTACGGGCTGACCCGCCGCGACCTCGGTGGGGAAGTTCTCCTCGAGCCAGGCTAGCGACCGTTCGACCAGTGATGAGCGGCCGATGTCGGGCACCGCGAACGCGTACCAGTCCTTGAGCCAGCCGAAGTGCCTGCGCAGCGGGGTGTCGCCGGGCGGATCGACCTCGGTGAGGAAGCCAAAGGTCGTGTCAGCATCGGGTATCGAGTGCAGCTTGGTGAGCACCTCGACGGTCGAGTCCTGGAGTTCGCGGCGCTTCTCGGCGGGCGCGTCGGCGAACCAGTTGCCGCCGAACGTGTACGGCATGACGTCGGGCGGCACGATGCCGTCGACGTGATCCATGAGGAAGAACGGCGTGCCGAGGACCTCGCCCGTGTCCTCCATCCAGCGGACGCGGGGAACCGGCACGTCGGTGAGTTCGCCGACCATCCGGATCACGTCGAACTGGTGATCGAGCCGGTAGGTGGGGAACACCGGGACGTCCTCGGTGCTGGGGGCCACCCTCGCGACCCACTTCTGCTCGACGGGCTGACCGTCCTCCTCCCACTTGCCGGTCAGCACGATCGTCTCCGACGACATTCCATTGGAGTCGATACCGCTCTCCACGGTGACGTCGGGTGCCGTCCCGCCCGGCATGACGGTGGCGAGCCACTGCGACATCACTGCGGGCAGCGTGGTGACGTCGCGGGAGGTTCGGTTGAGGCGGCCGACGTCTTCGACAGCCGGTTCATTGGCCACGGTTTACCCCTTCGAGCAATTACGATACGGTGAGTAGCGTTATGAAAGCAGACGCGGGTGACGTTGACAAGAGCCCTTCGGCCGGGCGTCCGCGCGACCCGCGTATCGACGCTGCCATATTGGCGGCGGCTGCGGATCTGCTCGTCGAAATCGGCTATGCGAATCTCACGATGGCGGCGGTCGCCGAGCGCGCGGGCACCACGAAGACCGCGCTGTACCGGCGGTGGTCGAGCAAGGCCGAACTCGTCCACGAGGCCGCGTTCCCGGTCGCGCCCACTGCGTTGACGACCCCCGAGGGTGACATCGTCGGCGACGTGCGGGCCATGGTCGCCGCGGCGCGCGACGTCTTCACCAGCCCACTCGTCCGGGCTGCCCTGCCCGGATTGATCGCGGACATGGCCGCCGACGCCGACCTCAACGCCCGCGTGATGGGTCGTTTCGCCGGGCTCTTCGGCGTCGTCCGGGACCGCCTCGTCCACGCCGTCGCGCGCGGGGAGGTGCGGGCCGACGTCGACCCGGAGCGGCTGATCGAGATCATCGGCGGGGCAACACTTCTTCGGCTGCTGCTGGATCCCGGCGGGCAGCAGGACGACACCTGGGTCGAGCAGACCGCCGCCATCATCAGTCACGGCGTGACGCCCTGAGCAGCTACCGTTGGACCCATGTACGTGCAGCTGACCCTGAACGACGAGGACGGAGTGCCCGAGGTGTACTCCACGCCGCCGTGGACCGACGACGCCGATGGACGCGCGGAGACCGCCCGCGTCGTCGTCGATCCGGTGGGCAGGCCCGACGGTGACCGGGCGGGCGTGCTGCTGACGATGACGATCGGCGAGGCGCTGGTGTTGGGCCGTCGCATCACCGAGGTGGCCGAGCGCGCCGCGGAGGGGGAGTTCAGTCGTCGCGGGACCCAGTGGCGCAAGGAAGTTCAGGACCGCAAGCGGCGCGAGGCCTGGAACGTTCTGATGGCTGGATCAGACGACGAGTCGCCGAACGGCTCCTGAGCCTAGGCGGGCGCTATCCCTCGGCGGGCGGGGCGAAGAACTCCAGGGCCGAGCCGTCGGGGTCGCGGAAGCTCAGCCCCGAACCGTAGGCCTCGTCGACGATGCCGCCGTGTGTGATGCCCAGCTCGTCGAGCCGCGCCTCCCACTCCTCCAGCTCGGCCCGCGATGCGCATGCGAAGGCGACGTGGTCCAGACCGACGCGAAACTCGCTGAACGGCTCGTCGGGGGCGGACTGATGGTGCTGGTGGATGCCGAACAGCGTGTCACCGGGCAGCGCGTAGACGACGTGCCGGAACCCTGCACTCGTCTCCTCGTCGATGACCGGGTCGACGCCGATGAGTTCGCGGTACCAGGGCGCGCTGACAGACAGGTCGCGCACGGTGAGCGCGACGTGGGTGAGGGCGGGGAAGGCAGGCATGTGAACGTCCTTGTTCGTGGGGTGGGCTTCAAAGCTAATGCCCAGGATCCGCCTCCGCACCCGCCGATCGGAGGGTTTCAGCGCAACGTGCCGAGGAGCTGATTGAACGCCTGACCTTGCCGCACCCGATCACGACGAGGTCTGCCTCGATGTCGGCCGGCAGTCACGACGTGATGGTGTCGATCTGCGACTTGTTGTCGCGGATGACTGCCAGCCGCCGTTCCTCGAGGCCGGCCAGGTCGTGCTCCTGGGCGCCCGCGATCTCGGCTTCGGCGCCCAGCGCGGGGTCGACGACCGCAGCGCCACCCTTCACGTAGATCTCCTTGAGCCCCAGCATCGTTGGCTTGGGCACTCCGGCGATCTGCGCGGCGAGCTCGACGGCTCTCGGCAGCAGCCGGTCGTGCGACACGACCTCGGTCACGAGGCCGATGCGCTCGGCGCGCTCGGCGTCGACCACCTCGCCGGTCATCGACATGCGGCGGGCCATCGCGGCGCCCACCAAGCGGGGGAGGCGGGCGGTCATGCCGCCGCCCGGCAGGATGCCGACGCGGGCGTGGGTGTCGGCGAACACCGCCCGGTCGGAGGCGATCAGGAAGTCGCACCCCAGCGCCATCTCGAGGCCGCCGGTGAACGTCGCACCGTTGATGGCGCCGAGGATCGGAGTGCGCATCTCGGCGACCGCGGTGATGCAACTCTCGGAAGCGAATTCGTCGAAGTAGGTCAGTCCGTCGCGCGCCGCCTCCTTGAGGTCGATGCCGGCACAGAAGGCCGGATCGGCACCGGTGAGGACGACGGCCCGCACCGACGCGTCGCCGTCGGCCTCCTTCAACGCGGCATACAGAGCTCTGATCAGCCCGCGATTCAACGCATTTCGTGCCTCGGGCCGATTCATCGTCAGCACGAGCACCGCGCCGTGGTCGGTGCGCTGCACCAGTTCGTCCGCCATGGCTAGCGAACGAACTGGTTCGCGGTGTTGGCCAGGTCGAGGATCGGCTGCGGCAAGGCGCCGAGCACCAGGGTGATCGCCGCGCTGAGCGTCACGGTCGCAGTGCTGAGCGCGCTGGGCACCACCACCGTGGGGGCGTTCTCGGGCGGATCGGTGAAGAACAGCAGCACGATCACCCGGACGTAGAAGTACGCGGCCACCGCGCTGGCACAGACGCCGACGATCACCAGAGGGGCGGCACCGCCCTCGGCGGCCGCCTTGAACACCGCGAACTTGCTGACGAAGCCACTGGTCAGCGGGATGCCCGCGAACGCGAGGAGAAAGAGCGAGAACACCACGCCCACCAACGGATGACTGCGACCCAGTCCCGCCCACCGGGACATGTCGTTCTCCTCCTCTCCGCGGGAGTTGCGCACCACGCTGACGACGGCGAACGCGCCCAGAGTGCTGAAGCCGTAGGCGAACAGATAGAACAGCGTGGCCGCGACGCCGCTGTCGTTGAGCGCGATCACGCCGGTCAGGATGAAGCCGGCGTGTGCGATCGACGAGTACGCGAGCATCCGCTTGACGTCGGTCTGCGACACCGCGGTCACCGTGCCGACGACCATCGTGAGGATCGCGATGCCCCACATGAAAGGCCGCCAGTCGTCCTTGAAGCCGGGTAGCGCGACGGAGAAGATGCGCAGCATCGCGCCGAACGCAGCGATCTTGGTGGCGGCCGCCATGAAGGCGGTCACCGGCGTCGGGGCACCCTGGTACACGTCGGGAATCCACGAATGGAACGGCACCGCACCGACTTTGAAGAGCACGCCGACCGAGAGCAGGGCGATGCCGACCAGCGCGAGCGTGGCGTCGTCCGATGTCGACGCCGCGTGCTCGCGGATGTCGGTCAGCCGGAGCCCTCCGGAGTAGCCGTAGAGCAGCGCGATGCCGTAGAGGAAGAACGCCGACGAGAACGCGCCGAGCAGGAAGTACTTCAGCGCGGCCTCTTGCGACAGCAGACGCCGTCGCCGGGCCAGCCCGCACATGAGGTAAAGGGGGAGGGAGAACACCTCGAGCGCGACGAACATCGTCAGGAGGTCGTCGGACGATGCGAACAGCATCATCCCGGCAACGGCGAACATCGTCAGAGGGAAGATCTCCGTCTGCGCGACACCGGCTTTCGTGGCGAGCTTCTCGGCGACGCTGCCCGGTACCGTCGATGCCATCGGGGTGAAGGCATCGAGGCCGCTGGCTCCGTCGTCCGCGTCGACCTCGGAGGCGATGCGGCGCTCGGCGATCAGGAGGGTGCCGAGGATGCCCACCAGGAGCAGGGTGCCCTGCAGGAACAGCGCGGGCTTGTCGACGGCGACGGCGCCCACGACCGCGGTCCGACCCAGCGTTGAACCGAGACCGATCCACTCGACGACGACCGCCACCAGTGCGGCGACCTGGCCGCCGATGGCCAGCACCAGTTGGGTTCGGTAGCGTCCGGCCCGCGGCAGGAACGCCTCGACGAGGACGCCGAGCACCGCAACGCCCAGCACGATCAACATCGGTGAGACCAGGCCGTACTCGACTGACGGTGCGGTGATGGTCATTTCGCGGGTCCTTCCGCCCGCGGCGCGGGGTCCTGCTGGCCGATGGTGCTCAGGGTGTGCCCGACGGCCGGGTCGACGACGTCGAGCACGGGTTTGGGATAGACCCCGAGGACGAGCAGGATCGCGATCAACGGCACCACCACGACGAGCTCTCTGGGGATCAGGTCGCGCAGCTTGTCGTTGTCGGGGGCAACGGGGCCGGTCATCATGCGCTGGTACATCCACAGGATGTAGATCGCCGAGAGAACCAGGGCGGACGCGGCGAACACCGCCATCGCCGGGTATCTGGTGAACGTGCCGATGAGGACCAGGAATTCACTGATGAACGGCGCGAGGCCGGGCAGCGACAGGGTGGCCAGCCCGGCGACGAGGAAGGTCCCCGCCAGCACGGGGGCGACCTTCTGCACCCCGCCGAACGACGCGATGGCGCGACTTCCCCTGCGCGACACCAGGAATCCCGCGACGAGGAACAGGGCCGCGGTGGAGATGCCGTGGTTGACCATGTAGAGCGTCGACCCGGACTGGCCCTGGCTGGTCATCGCGAAGATGCCGAGGATGATGAAGCCGAAGTGCGAGATCGACGTGTAGGAGATCAGCCGCATCACGTCGGTCTGGCCGATCGCCACGATCGCGCCGTAGACGATGCCGATCACCGCCAGCGTGATGATCAAGGGCCGGAACGTCATCGACGCGTCGGGGAACAGCTGCAGGCAGTAGCGCAGCATCCCGAACGTGCCGACCTTGTCGACGACGGCCATCATCAGCACGGCGGTCGCGGGGGTGGATTCGACGGCCGCGTCCGGCAGCCAGCGGTGGAACGGCCACAGTGGCGCCTTGACCGCGAACGCGAACATGAAGCCGAGGAACAGCGCATTCAGCACCGCGGGACTGATGTTCAGCGAGCCGTTGGCGACCGCCGCCACGATCGCGCGGAAGTCGAAGGTGCCGGCCGTGAATGCATCGCTCTTGGCCGTCGCCACGTACAACCCGACGACCGCGGCCAGCATGATGAGGCCGCCGAAGAGGTTGTACAGCAGGAACTTCACCGCGGCCTTGGACCTGTTCTCCCCGCCGAAGCCACCGATGAGGAAGTACATCGGGATGAGCATCGCCTCGAAGAACACGTAGAACAGCAGCACGTCGAGCGCCGTCAGCGAGATCAGCACCATGCCCTCGACGGCCAGCGTCAGGGCCAGGTACGTGTGGGTGGACCTGGCCTGATCGCCGCCGTCGTTCCAGCCGGCGACGATCAGCAGCGGCACCAGGACCGCCGTCAGGACCACCAGCGCGAGGGCGATGCCGTCGATGCCGAGGACGTAGCCCGTCCCGAACGACGGGATCCAGGCGTGGTCCTCGACGAACTGGTACTGCGCGCCCGCCGGATCGAAGGTGACCGCGAGCAGCACCGAGATCGCCAGCACCACCAGCGAGATGCCCAGCGCCGCATACTTCGCCAGATGTCGCGCCGCCGAGGGCAGCAGGATCACGACGGCCGCACCGACCATCGGGACGGCCCACAGAATGGTCAGCCACGGCATGCCGGTCACCACACCCTCACCGCCAGGATCGCGGCGATGACGAGCGCCGCGCCGCCGAGCATCGACAGGGCATACGAACGGGCGAAGCCCGTCTGGAATTGTCGGAGCCGCTCCGAGAAGCCGCCGACGAGGCCGCCGAGGATTCGCGAGACGTCGTCGATGCCGTCGTCGTCGATCTCGACGAGGCCGGCGGTGAGCCGCTGGCCGGGGCGCATCAGGACGTCCTCGTTGAACGCGTCACCGTAGAGGTCCCTGCGCGCGGCGACGGTGAGTGCGGACACCTCCTCGGGTGCCGTCTCCGGAATGGCCCGCGTGGCGTACATGCGGTAGGCGATCCCGACGCCGACGGCGATCACGGCGAGCGTCACGGCGGTCATCACCCACGCGGGCACGGCGTGCGGCCCTTCCGGGTGCGCACCGACGACGGGTTCGAGCCAGTGCTCCAGCGTGCCCCCGATGGCCAGCAGGCCACCCGCACCGACCGAGCCGACGGCGAGGACGATCATGGGCCCCGTCATGCTGGCGGGTGACTCGTGCGGATGCGCGTCGGGCTTCCAACGCTTCTCGCCGAAGAACGTCATGATCATCACCCGCGTCATGTAGAACGCGGTGATGCCGGCGCCGAGCAGGGCGGCGCCGCCGAGCAGCACTCCCTTGACTCCGCCTGCCGCGAAAGCGGTTTCGATGATCGGGTCCTTGGAGAAGAAGCCCGACAGCGGGGGCACGCCGATGATCGCCAGGTAGCCGAGGCCGAAGGTCACGAACGTGATGGGCATGTACGTGCGCAGGCCGCCGTACCGCCGCATGTCGGTCTCGTCGTCCATGCCGTGCATCACCGAGCCCGCGCCGAGGAACAGGCCCGCCTTGAAGAAGCCGTGCGTCAACAGGTGCATGATCGCGATGGCGTAGCCCGCCGGGCCGAGGCCCGCCGCGAGCACCATGTAGCCGATCTGACTCATGGTCGAGGCGGCCAGCGCCTTCTTGATGTCGTCCTTCGCGCACCCGACGACGGCGCCGAACAGCAGGGTCACCGCGCCGACGATCACCACACCGAGGCGGGCGTCGGGTGCGAGGTCGTAGACGGGGCCGGAACGGACGATCAGATAGACGCCCGCGGTCACCATGGTTGCCGCGTGGATCAGCGCCGACACCGGTGTCGGGCCCTCCATCGCGTCGCCGAGCCAGGACTGCAGCGGCACCTGGGCGGACTTGCCGCACGCCGCGAGCAGCAACAGAAGGCCGATCGCGGTGAGCGTGCCCTGGCTCATCTGGCTCGCGGCCCCGAAGACCCCGGCGTACGAGATGGTTCCGACATTGGCAAACATCACCATCAGGGCCAGCGCCAGGCCGATGTCACCGACCCGGTTGACGACGAACGCCTTCTTCGCCGCGGCGGCGGCCGACGGCTTGTGCGACCAGAATCCGATCAACAGGTACGACGCCAGGCCGACGCCCTCCCACCCCACGTACAGCCCGAGGTAGTTGTCCGCGAGGACCAGCAGCAGCATGGCCGCGACGAAGAGGTTGAGGTAGGCGAAGAAGCGCCTGCGCTCGGGGTCGTGGGCCATGTAGCCGACGGAGTAGACGTGGATCAGCGAGCCGACGCCGGTGATGAGCAGCACGAAACACACTGACAGCTGGTCGAGTTGGAGGCCGAAGTCGACCTGCAGCGTGCCGACGGGCACCCAGCGGAAGAGGTGCTGGTGGATGCCCCGGTCGTCGGCCGACTGGCCGAGCAGGCCCATGAACAGCACGACGCCCACGACGAAGGACGCCAGCACCGTCGCACAGCCCAGCAGGTGCCCCCAAGCGTTGGTCGCCTTGCCTCCGAGCAGCAGGACCGCCGCACCCAGCAGCGGCAGCGCGATCAGCAGCCATACCGGAAGTGTCACTAGTGCCTCAGCAGATTCGCCGCGTCGACCGAGGCCGACTGTCTGGCGCGGAAGATGGTCATGATGATCGCCAGGCCGACGACCACCTCGCACGCGGCCACCACCATGGTGAAGAACGCGACGACCTGGCCGTCGAGATGGCCGTGCATGCGGGAGAACGCGACGAACGCGAGATTGGCGGCGTTGAGCATCAGCTCGACGCACATGAACATGACGATTGCGTTGCGCCGCAACAATACTCCTGCCGCTCCGATGGTGAACAGCATCGCGGACAGGTACAGGTAGTTCGCGGGATTCACTTCCTCACCCCGTTCCTGGCTGCGGCCATCGAGCGCGGCGGCAGGATGCCGCTCACCGACGTCTCGGCGTCGGAGCCGTCGGGCAGACGGGCTGCCACGTCGACCGCGTTGTGCCTGGCGTACACACCCGGATTGGGCATGGGCGTCGGATGCCCGCCCGGCGCGAACCGCTCGACGGCGAGCTCGCGCTGCGTCTTTCGGCGGTCGACGCGTTCCCGGTGCGCCAGCACCATGGCGCCGAGGGTGGCGGTGATGAGCAGCGCGCTGGTGAGCTCGAACGCCCACAGGTAGCGGACGAAGATCAGCGCGGCGAGGCCGTTGACGTTGCCGCCGGCATTGGCGGCATCGAGGCCCGTGAAGCCGGACACCGCCACGTTGCCGATGCCCGCGATCAGCAATACGCCGAACGCCGCACCCGCCCCGACTGCCGCGATGCGTTGGCCCCGAATGGTTTCCACCAGAGAGTCGGCAGAGTCCACGCCGATCAGCATGAGCACGAACAGGAACAGCATCATCACCGCGCCGGTGTAGACGACGATTTGGACGACGCCGAGGAACAGCGCGTCCTGTGCGATGTAGAGCAGGGCCAGGATGATCATCGTCAACGCGAGGAAGATCGCCGAGTAGACGGCCTTGGGGGCGGCGATGACGGCGACGGCCCCCAGCACGGCCAGCGTGCCGAGCACCCAGAACGTCACCGCTTCCATGGTGGAGGTGCGGTAGATGGCGTCGGCGGCGAGGAGCGTGAGATCGCTTGTCACCGCACGACTTCCTCGGCCGGTTCGTGGCTCTTCACGGTCGGCATCCCCAGCGACGTGGCCAGGCCGTCGGCTCTGATGTTGCCGCGGTAGTAGTCCTCGTCGGTACTGCCGGGCGCCATGGCGTGGGGAGGAGCGGTCATGTCGGCGAGCAACGGCGCCAACAGCTTGTCCTTGCCGTAGATCAGGTCGGCGCGGTTGTCGTCGGCCATCTCGTACTCGTTGGTCATCGTCAGTGCCCTGGTGGGGCACGCCTCGATACACAGCCCGCAGCCGATGCACCGCAGATAGTTGATCTGGTACACCCGGCCGTAGCGTTCACCCGGCGAAAAGCGTTCGGCCTCGGTGTTGTCCGCGCCTTCGACGAAGATCGCGTCGGCGGGGCACGCCCACGCGCAGAGTTCGCAACCGATGCACTTCTCCAGCCCGTCCTCGTACCGGTTCAGTTGGTGCCTGCCGTGGTAGCGCTTGGCGGTCGGCCCCGGTTTCTCCGGATACTCCTCGGTGATGGGCTTCTTGAACATCGTCTTGAACGTGACGCCGAAACCGGCGAGGGCGTCGACGAGGTGTGGGCGCTTAGGCATCGGCGCGCTCCTTGGCAGTTGCGGCGGGGGTGGGAATGGGTGGGACCGGGAAGGAGCCTGGCGCGGTCGATGGCGGGTCCGCGAGGCGTCGCGGTCGGGTTTGTGCGTGTCGCAGGGTCCGCCAGAGGTAGACCAGCAGGAGCAGTCCGACGAAGGCACTGGTGGCGACGAGGACCACGGCGAGTCCGTCGTACCCGTGGCTGCGCAGGGTTCTCACGACGGCGACGGTCATGATCCAGCCGAGTGAGATCGGGATGAGGATCTTCCAGCCCAGCCCCATGAACTGGTCGTAGCGCAGGCGCGGCAGCGTGGCCCGCAGCCAGATGAACATGAACATGAACGTCCACACCTTGGCGACGAACCACAGCAGCGGCCACCACCCGGAGTTCGCCCCGTCGATCATGTTGAACGGCCACGGCGCCTGCCAGCCGCCGAGGAACATCGTGGTGGCCAGCGCGGCGACGGTGGTCATGTTGACGTACTCGGCGAGCATGAACATCGCGAACTTCAGCGACGAGTACTCGGTATGGAATCCGCCGACCAGTTCGCCCTCCGCCTCGGGGAGATCGAAGGGGGCGCGGTTGGTTTCGCCGACCATCGACGTCACGTAGATGACGAAGGACGGGAGGAGCAGGAACACGTACCACAGGCCATGCTGCCTCGCGACGATCTCCGAGGTCGACATGGTGCCCGCATAGAGGAAGACTGCGGCGAAGCTCAGTGCCATCGCGATCTCGTAGGAGATCACCTGCGCGCTCGACCTCAGTCCGCCCAGCAGGGGATAGGTGGATCCGGAGGCCCAGCCGGCCAACACGATTCCGTACACGCCGATGGACGTCACCGCGAGCACGTACAGCACCCCGACGGAGAGGTCGGTGAGCTGCAGCGGGGTGCGGTGGCCGAAGACACTGACCATGCCGCCCATCGGGATCACCGCGAACGCCATGATCGCGGGGATGACGGCGATCACCGGCGCCGCCAGATAGATCGGCTTGTCGACGCCCGCGGGGATCAGACCCTCCTTGAGCGCGAGCTTGACGCCGTCCACCAGGCTCTGCAGCATCCCGTACGGCCCAACGCGATTGGGGCCGAAGCGCATCTGCATGCGGCCGAGCACCTTGCGCTCGACGAGGATCGCCACCAGCACCGTCAGCAGGCAGAACACGAAGACGAACAGCGCCTTGCCGAGCACCAGCCACCACGGGTCGTGGCCGAAGGAACTCAGATCGGGATAGGTCACGGCCGGCCGCCTTCCGCGGAGATCGCGACCACGGCGCCGGGCGAGGCACCGAGTGCGACATTCGTCTGGGAGCCCGGCGAATTGAGGGGCACCCACACCACCCGGTCGGGCATCTCGGTGATGGTCAGGGGGAGGGTGATGGCACCCGTGGGCGTGGCGACGGTGACGGGCTGGCCATCGGCTGCGCCGATCTCGGCGGCCGTCGCGGCCGACAGCCGCGCCACGGCGGGCCGTGCGGTGCCGGCCAGGTGCGGCTCACCGTCCTGGAGGCGCCCCGCGTCGAGGAGCATCCGCCAGCCCGCCAGCACGGCCATCCCGATCCTCGGCGACTCCGGTTGGGGCGCAACCACGTCGGGGGCATCGGCGGCGGCGCCGTCCCACGCACCCAGGTTCTGGAGTTCGGCGCGCGCGGCCGCGGCGTCGCGAAGCCCGAGGTCCACGCCGACCTCCTCGGCCAGCGCGAACAGAACGCGGGCATCCGAGGTGGCGTTCGGCGGCAGCGCGGGTTCGAAGGTCCTGGGGCGGCCCTCCCAGGTGACGAACGTGCCCGACTTCTCCGTCACGGGGGCGACGGGGAACACGACGTCGGCGCGCCGGGTCACCGCGCTCTCGCGCAACTCGAGGCTCACGACGAACGGCGCCGCCTCGACCGCAGCGAGCGCGACGGTGGGATCTGGCAGGTCGTCGACGTCGACGCCGCCGACGAGCAGCGCGCCGAGGGATCCGTCGGCGGCCGCGGCGACGATTCCCGCCAGGTCGCGCCCGACGCCTGCCGGGAGCTCGTCGACGTGCCACGCCGCGGCGACCTCGGCGCGAGCCGCGGCGTCGGCCACCGGCCTGCCACCGGGCAGGAGATGCGGCGCTGCACCGGCTTCCAAGCCACCGCGCTCGCCGGCGCGCCGTGGAACCCAGCCGAGTCGGGCGCCGGTGCGCGCGACGAGTCGCAGCACCGCCGAGTAGGCCCCCGGTGAACTCGCGAGCCGCTCGCCGACCAGGACGATCGCTCCCGCCGCCACGTCGCCGAGTGCGTCGAGCGCCGCCGCCTCACCGCCCGGTGCGGTGGCGACGAGAGTGCCGCCCATCTTCTCCAGCCCCCGCGTCGCGAACGGGGCGATCGACGCCACCTTCAGTCCGCGCTTGCGGGCTGCCTTGCGCAACCGGAGGTAGACGATCGGCGATTCCTCCTCCGGCTCGAAGCCAACCAGCACCACGGCGGGCGCGGTTTCGAGGTCGGCGTACGTGACGGCCATCGGCCGTCCCGCGACGGCGGCGGCGAGGAACTGCGCCTCCTCGTCGGAGTGAACTCGGCTGCGGAAGTCGATGTCGTTGGTGCCGAGCACGATTCGAGCGAACTTCGCGTAGGCGTAGGCATCCTCGAGGGTCGCGCGGCCGCCGACCAGGACGCCCGCGCTGCCGGTGGCTGCCGTCAGCCCGCGGATCGCCACCGCGACCGCCTCAGACCAGGACGCCGGACGCTGGCTGCCGTCGGCGTCGCGCACCAGCGGCGTGGCGATGCGGTCGCCCTGGTTCGGGTAGGTGAACGCCCAGCGGCCCTTGTCGCAGTTCCACTCCTCGTTGACCTCGGGATCGTCACCGGCCAAGCGGCGCAACACCCTTCCGCGCCGGTGGTCCGTGCGCTGGGCGCAGCCGGAGGCGCAGTGCTCGCAGATACTCGGCGAGGACACCAGGTCGAACGGCCTGGCGCGGAACCGGTAGGCCGTTCCGGTCAGCGCGCCGACCGGGCAGATCTGCACGGTGTTGCCCGAGAAGTACGAGTCGAAGGGCGTCTCCGCGGCGATGCCCACCTGCTGCAGGGCGCCGCGTTCCAGCAGTTCGATGAAGGGATCGCCGGCAATCTGGTTGGAGAAGCGCGTGCACCTGGCGCACAGCACGCACCGTTCGCGGTCCAACAGCACCTGAGAGGACAGATTGATCGGCTTGGGGAAGGTGCGCTTGACGTCATCAAAACGAGTGTCGGCCTGGCCGTTGGACATTGCCTGGTTCTGCAGTGGGCACTCACCGCCCTTGTCGCACACCGGGCAGTCCAGCGGATGGTTGATCAGCAGCAGTTCCATGACACCGTGCTGGGCCTTGTCCGCCGCCGCCGAGGTCAGTTGCGTGCGGACGACCATGTCCGGTGTGACGGTGATCGTGCACGACGCCATGGGCTTGCGCTGGCCCTCGACCTCGACGAGGCACTGCCTGCAGGCGCCCACCGGTTCGAGCAGCGGGTGGTCGCAGAAGCGCGGGATCTGGATGCCCATCAGCTCGGCCGCGCGAATCACCAACGTGCCCTTGGGGACACTGATCGGATGGTCGTCGATGGTGAGCGACACCATCTCGACCTCGGTGGTCTCGGCGCCCTTGTCGGTGGTCTGCGTCATCTACGCCCTCCCATGTGCGCCGAGTGTGCGGTTTCATGCGCCACTCGCCGCGGATGCCGTATCGAATCGCACACTCGCGAAGGATTGGGGGTGGTCACGACAGCACTCCCTCCGGTGTGGCCAGCATCGAGGCGTGCGGATCGAACGGGCAGCCACCGCCGAGGTGGGCCTCGTACTCGTCGCGAAAGAACGTGATCGACGAGATGATCGGGCTCGCGGCGCCGTCGCCGAGCGCGCAGAACGACTTCCCGAAGATCGCGTCGGCGATGTCGAGCAACTTGTCCACGTCCTCCCGACGGCCGGTGCCGTTCTCGAGCCGCTCGTAGATCTGAGCCAGCCAGTAGGTGCCCTCGCGGCACGGCGTGCACTTGCCGCACGATTCGTGGGCGTAGAACTGCGTCCACCGGCGGACCGCCCTGACCACGCACGTCGTCTCGTCGAAGATCTGCAGCGCCTTGGTGCCCAGCATGGACCCCACGCCGGCCATTCCCTCGTAATCTAGTGGCACGTCGAGGTGTTCGGCCGTGAGCAACGGCGTCGACGAGCCGCCGGGCGTCCAGAACTTCAGCTCGTGGCCGGCCCGCACGCCGCCCGCGTAGTCGAGGAGTTCGCGCAGCGTGATGCCGAGTGGCGCCTCGTACTGGCCGGGGGTGGTGACGTGGCCGGACAGCGAGTAGAGCGTGAAGCCAGGCGACTTCTCCGAGCCCATGGACTTGAACCAGTCCACCCCGCCGCGGATGACGGCGGGCACGCTGGAGATGGACTCGACGTTGTTCACCACCGTCGGGCACGCGTACAGACCTGCGACGGCGGGGAACGGCGGCCGCAGCCTCGGCTGGCCGCGCCTGCCCTCCAGCGAGTCCAGCAGCGCCGTCTCCTCGCCGCAGATGTAGGCGCCTGCCCCGGCGTGCACGACGAGGTCCAGGTCGAAGCCGGAGCCGAGGATGTCGGTGCCAAGGAGACCCGCTTCGTACGCCTCGGCGACCGCGGTCTGCAGCCGTCGTAGCACGGGGACGACCTCGCCGCGCACGTAGATGAACGCATTCCTGGCGCGGATCGCATAGGCCGCGATGATCGCGCCCTCGACGAGCACGTGCGGGGTGGCCATCATGAGCGGAATGTCCTTGCAGGTGCCAGGTTCCGACTCGTCGGCGTTGATGACTAGGTAGTGCGGCTTGGCGCCGGCGCCCTCACTGCCCTGCGGGATGAACGACCACTTCTGGCCGGTGGGAAAGCCCGCCCCGCCGCGGCCCCGCAGGCCGGAGTCCTTGACCAGACCGATCACCGCGTCGGGGTCCATGTCCAGGGCCCTGTCGAGTGCCTGGTAGCCGTCGTGGCGCCGGTAGCACTCCATCGTCCACGAGGACGGCTCGTCCCAGTAGCTGCTCAACACCGGTGTCAGCGTCACGGCGTGGCCCCGTTCTTCGGTGGCAGGTCGGCCGCCGGGCCTGGCGCCGGTTCGTCGCGCGCGGTCTGTTCGGTGATCTTCTCGTCGTCGGGTCCCGTTGCGGTGCCCCCGGTTTGGGCGGTCGACGGTGCTGACATGCCCCGCTCGCGGGCGATCCTCAGCCCGGCCAGGGTGGCATCGCCGGTGGGAGCGTCGTTGGCGCCTGCCCGCTGGTCGGCGAAACCGGCCAGGATCAAGGAGGTTTCACGAAACGAGCACAGTGGCGCACCGCGCGTGGGTGTGACCGGGGCACCGGAGCGCAGGTCGTCGACCAGATTCCTCGCCGACGAGGGGGTCTGGTGATCGAAGAACTCCCAGTTGACCATGATCACCGGCGCGTAGTCGCAGGCCGCGTTGCACTCGATGTGCTCGAGGGTGACCAACCCGTCGGCGGTCGTCTGCCCGGCGTGCACGTCGAGGTGGCTCTCGAGCACCTCGAGGATCGCGTCGCCGCCCATCACGGCGCACAGGGTGTTGGTGCACACGCCGACGAGGTACTCGCCCGTGGGCGTCCTGCGGTACATCGAGTAGAAGGTCGCGACCGCCGTCACCTCCGCGGGCGAGAGGCTCAACTGCTGTGCGCAGAACGCGATTCCGGCCGGGGTCAGGTAACCGTCCTCGGCTTGCACCAGGTGCAGCAGGGGAAGGAGTGCGGACCGCGCCTCCGGGTACTTGGCGATCACCATGGCGGCGTCGCCCGCAAGCCGCGCGGTGACCTCATCCGAATACGACTGCGGCCCGGCCGATATCGGTGGCCCCGGCTCGTCGGGCCGCGGTCCCAGGTGGAGATCGACGACCGTCATCTGTCAACGCCTCCCATCACCGGATCGATCGACGCGACGGCTGCGATCGCGTCGGCCACCATGCCGCCCTCGCACATCGCGGCCACCGACTGCAGATTGGTGAACGACGGATCGCGGTAGTGCACGCGGTAGGGCCGGGTTCCGCCGTCGGACACCATGTGCACCCCCAGCTCGCCGCGTGGCGACTCGACGGCGGCATAGACCTGTCCCGCGGGCACCCTGATGCCCTCGGTGACCAACTTGAAGTGGTGGATCAGTGCCTCCATGGAGCCGCCCATGATCTTGGCGATGTGCTCGGGGGAGTTGCCGAGCCCGTCGGGTCCGAGCTTGAGATCGGCGGGCCATGCCAGCTTCTTGTCGGTGATCATCACGGGGCCGGGCTTCAGCTTGTCGAGGCACTGCTCGACGATCTTGATCGATTCCCGCATCTCGCGGACCCGGATGAGGTAGCGGCCGTAGGCGTCGCACTCGTCGGTGGTGATGACGTCGAACTCGTAGTCCTCGTAGCCGCAGTACGGCTGGGCGCGCCGTAGGTCGTGCGGCAGACCGGTCGAACGCAGGCACGGTCCGGTGATGCCCAGGGCCATGCAGCCCGTCAGGTCGAGGAAGCCGACGCCCTGCGTGCGGGCCTTCCAGATGTAGTTCTCGTTGAGCAGATCCTCCATGTCCCGCAGGCGTTTCGGCAGCAGTTGCAGGAGTTCCTTGAGCTGGGGGACCGCCTCGTCGGGCAGGTCGGCGGCCAGGCCACCGGGCCGGATGAAGGCGTGGTTCATCCGCAGTCCGGTGATGGTCTCGAAGATCGACAGCACCAGTTCCCGCTCGCGGAAGCCGAAGAACATCGCCGACATCGAACCGAGCTCCATGCCGCCGGTTGCCAGCGCCACCAGGTGGCTCGAGATGCGGTTGAGCTCCATCAGCATGACCCTGATGACGCTGGCCCGTTCGGGGATGTCGTCGGTGACGTCGAGCAGCTTCTCGACGCCGAGGCAGTAGACCGCCTCGTTGAAGAAGGGCGACAGGTAGTCCATCCTGGTGACGAACGTGACCCCCTGCGTCCAGTTGCGGAATTCGAGGTTCTTCTCGATTCCGGTGTGCAGGTAGCCGATTCCGCACCGGATCTCGGTGATGGTCTCGCCCTCGATCTCGAGGATCAGTCGCAGTACGCCGTGGGTCGACGGGTGTTGGGGACCCATGTTGACGACGATGCGTTCGCCGGCGACGGAGCTGTCACGGGCGGCCTTGACCACCTCGTCCCAGTCTTCACCGCCGACCGTGACCAAGGTTTCGGGCGGGTTGTTGGGAGAACTCATCAGTTGTAGGACCTCCGCTGGTCGGGCGGCTGAATCTCGGCGCCGTGGTACTCCACCGGGATGCCGCCCAACGGGTAGTCCTTGCGTTGCGGATGTCCCACCCAGTCGTCGGGCATCTCGATGCGGGTGAGCGACGGGTGCCCGTCGAACACGATGCCGAAGAAGTCGTAGGTCTCGCGCTCGTGCCAATCGGTGGTCGGGTAGACCGAGAACAGCGACGGCACATGCGGATCCGCGTCGGGCGCCGCGACTTCGACGCGGATTCTGCGGTTGTGGGTGATGGACATCAGCGGGTAGACCGCGTGCAGTTCGCGCCCGCCGTCGTTGGGGTAGTGCACCCCAGAGACGCCGAGGCACAGTTCGAATCGCAGTGCGGCGTCGTCGCGCAGCGCCTGTGCGACCGCCACCAGGTGCTCGCGCCGGATCTCGAGGGTGAGCTCCTTGCGGAACACCACGACGCGTTCGACGGCGGCGGCGAAGACCTCGGCGCCGAGTACCTCGGCGAGTGCGTCCACGACGTCGTCGAAGTACTCGCCGTAGGGCCGCGGCGAACTGCCCGGCAGCGCGACCTCGCGGACCAGCCTGCCGTAGCCCGACGTGTCGCCGCTGCCCTTGACGCCGAACATGCCGCGCCGCTGGCCGATGACCTCGGGGTCACCGCCGTTCCCGTTGGCGCCCGTCATGATCGCAGCAGCCCCTTGAGTTCGATGGTCGGTCGGGAGGCCAGTGCCGCCTCCTCGGCCGCCGCGATCGCCTCGGCACGGTTGACGCCCAGGGGCATCTCCTGAATCTTGGCGTGCAGCATGAGAATTGCGTTCAGGAGCATCTCTGGCCGCGGCGGGCAGCCGGGCAGATAGATGTCCACCGGCACGATGTGGTCGACACCCTGCACGATCGCGTAGTTGTTGAACATCCCTCCCGACGAGGCGCACACCCCCATGGCGAGAACCCATTTCGGCTCGGCCATCTGGTCGTAGACCTGGCGCAGCACCGGCGCCATCTTCTGGCTGACCCGACCGGCCACGATCATCAGGTCGGCCTGGCGCGGGGTGGCGGAGAAGCGCTCCATCCCGAACCGCGCGATGTCGAAACGCGGACCCGCCGTCGCCATCATCTCGATGGCGCAGCACGCCAGTCCGAACGTCGCGGGCCACAGCGATCCCTTGCGCACGTATCCGGCGACCTTCTCCAACGTCGAGAGGAGGATGCCGCCCGGTAGTTGTTCCTCGAGTCCCATGGGTCAGCTCAATCCCAACTCAGCCCGCCGCGCCGCCACACGTACGCGTAGGCGACGAACACGGTCAGCATGAACAACAGCATCTCGACGACGGCGAACAGGCCGAGCGAGTCGAACGCGACGGCCCACGGATACAGGAACACGATCTCGATGTCGAAGACGATGAACAACATCGCCGTCAGGTAGTACTTCACCGGGAACCGCTGGCCGGTCTGCAGGTCACCGGGTGACCCCGGCGCGACGGGTTCGATGCCGCATTCGTACGCCTCGAGTTTGGCTCGGTTGTAGCGCCGCGGCCCGATCAGGACCGCGATGCCGACCGAGCCGATCGCAAAGGCTGCCGCGATCGCCCCGAGAACCAGAATGGGCAGGTAGGCGTTCATCCGCTGTGTCGCTCCCTCGTTGGGCCGTCGATGTGAGCTGCGACACAGCTTAGTCTCGTTAACGGTCGGCTTGGTCCATTTTGGATAGGATCCAAATAGCCAACTGCGCACCGATGCCCTGCGGCGGGATCACCGCGAGAAGTGAATGGTGCCAGGCTATTTCGTGCTGGCTAAGGGACGATAGCCCGTAGCAGCGAGGCCACCGCCTCGCCGAGCCGGATCGGGTCGATCGGATGGGGCACCGCCGCCTCGGCCCGCGACCAGCTGGCCAGCCACGCGTCGTCGGGACGTCCCGTCAGCACCAGGATCGGTGGGCAGTGCGCCACCTCGTCCTTGAGCTGCTTGGCCAGTCCCATGCCACCCGTGGGGGAGGCCTCCCCGTCCAGGATGGCGAGGTCGATGCCGCCCCTGTCCAGATTGGCGACGACGACCGGCGCAGTGGCCACGTCGAGGTATTCCAGCTCGGGCAGGTCGGGATGGACCCGCGTGCCCAGCGCGCTGCGGACTTGATCACGGGTGCGCGCGTTGTCGCTGTAGACCAGGATTTTCAGGGGCGACTCGGGCACGCAGCCGATGCTACGACGGTGACGCCGCCGATGACGTCAGGTTCGCCCGGACCGGACGAACAGGACGTCGGCCGACACCGTCACCGTGCCGCCGACCATGCCGAGCAGGTTCCCGTCGACGCCGAAGTCGTGCCGGTCCAGCACCACGCTGGTGGTCACCCGCACGGCGCCACCCGGCCCGTCGTCGACGGTGACCTGCGGTTCGACGGGACGGGTGGTGCCCTTGACGGTCGCGGTCGCGCGAAGACCGAACCCGCCCGAGGCCTGGGGCCTGGCGTCGGAGACGTCGACGACGATCTCGGGATGGTGCTCCACGTCGAAGAATTCAGGCTCGCGGAGGTGCGCGTCGCGCTTGCGGATTCCGGTCGCGAGGGTGCCGACCGGAATGCGCACCTCGCCCGCCGCCCCGGCCTCGGTGACCTCGCACCCGCCGGTCAGCTCGGCGAACGTGCCCGTGACCGTCGCCAGACCCCACATGGTCCTACACCGGAACGTGGCGCCGGAGTGGGCGGGGTCGACGGACCAGGCGCCGATCCGGTCGCCGAGCGAGGGATACGACGAGGGATCCGACATGGCCCTGATGGTAGGCGCGGGGGCTTCGCGGCTTTCGTTCGACTGATGGGTCGGCGCTGTCCGACATAGGATCCCCCTGTGGTGGGGGTTCGCTGGATGACGGCTGGCCGGGGAGCGACGCGCAAACAGCTCGAATCGGCCCTCGGCGCGGGGCGCGGCGCGGTGCTGATGGGTGCGCCTGGCGTCGGCAAGACGGTGATGGCGCGCGCGGTGGCGAAGGCGTTCGCCAAGGATCATCCGCGGGTCACGTCGCGCTGGGTGTCGGCCACCCAGACGGCCAAGCTCATCCCCTTCGGCGCGGTCAGCCACCTGGTGCAACTCGCGGGCGCCGACGAACCCGCCGCGCTGTTGCGCGTCGCCCAGGACTCGCTGCGACGGGATGCCGCGCACGGACTGATCCTGGTCGTCGACGACGCTCACCATCTGGACACGCTGTCGGCCACCCTCATCCATCAACTCGCGATCAACGGCGTCGCCCGGCTGCTCCTGACGGTGCGCTCGGGGGAGACCTGCCCCGACGCGATCACCTCGCTGTGGAAGGACGACGTCCTCGCCCGGTGCGAGATCCATCCCTTCGACGCCGACGAGTCGGAGGTCCTCCTCGAGCAGGTGCTCGGCGGCCCCGTCGAGGCGGTCAGCACCGCGCGGATGTTCGAGGTGAGCCAAGGAAATCCGCTCTACCTCCGCCATCTCGTGGTGGCCGCCGTCAACACGGGCTCGCTGCGCCAGGTCGAGGGCGTCTGGCAGCTCCGAGGCGAAATGACCCTCACCCCAGAGCTATCCACGCTGATCGATCAGCATCTCAGTTCGATGTCACCGGAGGTCCGCGGCGTCCTCGAGTTCCTTGCGGTCGAGGAACCCCTTGCGGTGTCCGATCTCGCCGAGGTCGCGGGCCTCGACGCGGTCGACAGGGCCGAGACGGCCGGGGTCGTCACCGTCACCGATCAGGGCGGCAGTCTGGTCGTCCACCCGTTCCATCCGCTCTACACCGAGCGCATCAGATCCGGCCTCGGGCAGCTGGCCTACCGGCGGTTGCGCAAGATGCTCGTCGCGCAGCTGTCCAGCACCGAGGCCGCGAACATCACCATGCGCCTGCGGATCGCGGGCCTGGCACTCGACACCGATACGCCGCCCGACGCAGGGGATCTGATCGCCCTGTCGTGGGAGGCGATGCGCATGGGCGACCTGGAGTTCGGCGAGCGATTGGCGCGCGGCGCCCTGGCGCAGACCGGCGACCTGTCGGCCCGGCTGCCGCTCGCGCACTCGCTGTCGTGGCAGGGTCGCGGCCGTGACGCCGACGAGGTGCTCAACCCCGTCGATCCCGACACGTTGACCGAGTGGGACCTGACCTCGTGGACACTTCCCAAGGCCGCCAACAGATTCTGGATGCTGTCGGAATCGCGCGAGGCGGTGGCCTATCTTGCCGACATGCGCGCCAGGGTCACCGAACCCGGTGCGTACCACACGCTCGACGCGCTGGCGGCGACCTTCGCCATGAACAGTGGTCAGCTGGATGAGGCAACCAGGGTGGCGGCCGTCGTGCTCGACGCCCAGGAGGCGCCCCACCTCGCGGTGGCGTGGGCGGCGGCCACGGCGACCCTGTCGAGTGCTCGGCTCGGCAGGTTCGCCGCCATCGACGAGCTCGCCGAGCGCGGACTCAACGCCACCCACCCCGGACTGTTGCGGTTCACCATCGGACTCGGACAGACGCTCGGGTTGATCATGGCCGCCGACGTCGCTGCGGCAGAAGACATGTCGCGGCACTACCTGACCTTCTCCGAGTTCCAGCAGCCCGGCCGGGCGATCGGCGAGACACTGTTGGGCCAGACGCTCATCGCGCGGGGCGCGTTCGACGAGGCGGCCCACCTCTTCCGGCAGGCGGCGGCGGCCCTGACCACCACCGGTTACAGCTGGGGCCCGCTCGCTCTGATGGGGCTGACGCAGGCGCTCGGGCAGCAGGGCAGGGCGGCCGAGGCGGCCTCCGCCCTCGAGCGCGCCATCGCCGCACACGGCCTGCGTTCCGAGTTGTACGCCCCGGACCTGGCGCTGGCCAGGGCCTGGACGCTGGCCGCCGCGCGCGACATGCGCGGCGCCGTGGCATCCGCACGCGACGCCGTGCACGCGGCCGAGCAGGCGGGCCAGGTCGCCGTCGCGCTGCGCGCGCTGCACGACGGCATCCGCCTCGGCGACGTCACCGGGGTGCCGGCTGCGCGCCGCATCAATGCACAGATCGATTGTGCGGCAGGGCGACTGTGCATCGCGCACGGTCAGGCCCTGGCCGATCGCAACGGCGCGGCACTCGACGCGGTGTCGGCGGAGTTGGAGGCCGCCGGAATGCTGGCCATCGCCGCCGACGCCGCAGCGCAGGCGGTGGTGGCCCACCAGGCGGCCGGCCATCGCGCAGGCGAGATCTCGGCCAAGACGCGCGCCGCCGCACTGTCACAGCGGTGCGGTAGTCCCGCCACGCCGGCCCTCGACAAGGTGTTGAATCCGTTGCCGCTGACCGGGCGTGAACGGGAAGTCGCGGTGATGGTCGCGCAGGGGTTGACCAACAAGGCGATCGCCGAACGGCTGTCGGTGTCCGTGCGCACCGTCGAGGGCCACGTCTACAAGGCGTGCATGAAGCTCGGGGTGCCGGACCGCGCCGCGCTCGCGACCACGGTGCAGGCCAGCCCGCAGATGATGCGAGCTGAGAGCGGATCATGAAGGGCCGCTTCAGGATTCCACCGAAAGCGCCGCACTCCGAAATCATGCTGCGCGCCCCCGACGACGTGGAACTGCCCGAAGTGGAGACCGTCTGGTTCACCGCGGGCGACGGTTTCGAGCTGAACTTCCGGCGCCTGCGGCCCGTATCGGGAGTCGAGCCCAGGGGTCCGGTGATGTTCGTGCACGGGGCGGGCGTCCGCGCGAATCTCTTCTGCCCGCCCAGCATCATCACGCTGCCCGCGATGCTGTCGGCCGCCGGCTTCGACGTGTGGCTGCTGAACTGGCGCGCCAGCATCGATCTCGAGCCCTCCCAGTACACGTTCGACGACGCCGCGGTGTTCGACTTTCCGGCCGCGGTCGACGTGATCCGCGCCGAGACCGGCTGGGACACCGTGAAGGCGGTGGTGCACTGCCAGGGATCGCACGCGTTCACCATGTCCATCGCGTCGGGACTGCTGCCGAAGGTGACTCGGGTGGTGGCCAACTCGACGTCGATGACGCCGAAGGTGCGCCGCCTCGCCAACCTCAAGCTGCCGATCGCGCTGGCCACGCTGGGCAGGTTCATGGACTACTTCGACCCGCAATACGGTTTGTACGCGCCGAGTTTCGGCGCCAAGCTCATGGACCTGATGGTGCACCTCACGCACTTCGAGTGTGGGAACGCGGTGTGCAAGCACTCGAGTTTCGTCTACGGTGTCGGGTTCCCGACGCTGTGGCGACACGAGAATCTCGACGATCCCACCCACGAGTGGATCAAGGGCGAGTTCGCTCACGTCCCCGTCAGTCTGTTCGAGCAGACCAGGCACTGTCTGGTGGCCGGACATCTGGTGCCCGCCAAGGATTATCCGGAGATTCCTGCACAGTTGGGGGTGGAGGCACCGAGGACTGACGCGGTCTTCACGTTCATCACCGGTGAGGAGAATTGCACCTTCCGTCCGATTGCGATGCGCAACTCGTGGAAGTTCTTCAACCGCCACTCGCCGGTGCCGCCGAACGCGCCGCCGAAACACGGGTTTCGGCAGTTCCCGGGTTACGGCCACCTGGACATGTTCCTCGGCCAGTACGCGGCGGTCGACGTCTTCCCACACATCATCGGGTGGCTGAGCGAGCCATGACGGGCGTGCGCTTTCGGGAGACGATGACCGGTCGGGTGTCGCTGCGCACCGACGATCCGGTCGTCGGCTACACGTCTCCGGGCGCGGTCGCGGCACGACTGAACGCCGAGATCGTGATCGACGACGTCGACGAGTTCATCGCGGGGGACGTGCACGGGGCGCGCTTGCGGGCGGAGCTGGTGATCCCGGTTCTCGGGGGACGCTTCCTCTCGGGGGATGGACGATTCGAACTCTTCACGCGGGGAAGGGATCCCGACGGCCGACTGGTGCAGCGGATGACGTACGAGGCGACCTTCGAGAACGCGGACCGGACGTACAGAATGACGGCCGCCAAATATCTGCAGCCGGGATGGCACCTGTGGCGTGACACCACCACCGCGCACATGACGTTGACGGAGGTCCTGCCGGATCCGCAACCCGACAGGCCCTTCCACGGCGCCGGCTTCGTCAAGATCTCGGCACGGACCTTCGTGGCTCAGCTCGCCACGATGCGTGGATTCGGTGAGGGCACCTGCCCGGCCGACCGCCGTGGCGCGGTGCTGGCGTTCGCGGCGTTCTTCGTCAGGGGCTTGGAGAAGACATATCTGCGTCGGGCGGATTGGTGAGCCCAGCCTCCTCGAGCAGCGCCGTGGCGGCGCGCCGAGCGAACGCCGCGATCGTCAGTGACGGGTTGACGCCGACGGGGCCCGGCATCACCGAGCCGTCGGCGATCCAGAGGCCCGGCACGCCGTGTACCTGACCGTAGGAGTCGACGACGCCCGTGAACAGGGAGGTGTCGGCGGGACAGCCGCCCAGCGGATGGACGGTGATGGTGCGGTCGGTCCGCTTCTCGGGGTGAGGATCGAACTGTGCCCCCAGCCGTCGCATGAGCCCGTTCATCCGGCGGCGCACCACGTTGAAGTGGAGGTCCGAGTCACGGGGGGTCCACGAATTCTCGAGGATTCCCTTGGGATTCAAGGACAGTTGCCCGTTGGCGACGTCCTCGCCCATGCCGAGGATGGGCAGGCTGCGACCGATCGCCGGTGACACACCCATGATGCGGCTGGCCTCCGCCGAGACGTTGTTGTCGTTGGAGTTCGTCACGCGTTGCCACCAGTAGCCGAAGCCCTTGGTGACGAGGCGTCCGATCAGTCCCGGCGCGTCGATCGTCTTCAGCACCCACTGCATGATCGTGGGAACGCCGCCGTCCTGCAGCACCATCCGGCTGCCGTCCGCGAACTCGCGGTAGGCCGTGATCACCGGACCCCGGGTCGCCTGGAAGTCCTGGGTGTCGCGGTTCGGTAGCGCGACGCCGAGTAGATCGCCGTTGTCGCAGAACCGTTGTCCCACCGGGGAATCGAGCGGCACGCCAAGAGCCGCTCGGTTCTTCAGCATCAGATACGTGGTGCCCATCGCCCCTGCGGCGAGGATGACGTGTTTGGCCGTGATCGTGTGTTCCGGCATCGCCGAGGTGTTCCTCGACTGGCCCTCCGCCCACGGCGGATGCCTGACGTAGGTCACCGCGAAGCGATAGCCGTCGTCGGTCGGCTGGTCGAGCGTCCGTAGACCGCGGACCTCGGTGCGCACGTGGATCTTCGCCGTCGGGCAGGCAGACGCCTTCGACAGGTAGGTGTGGTCCATGCTGCTCTTGGCGCCCTCGTTGCAGCCGAAGTTGCACTCGCCGATCATCCGGCAGCTGGTCCGGCGGGGGGAGCCGAAGATGCTGCCGTACGGCTCGGGTGGAAGCGGCGCCCCGTCGGCGGGCATGCCGTCGGCGTCCCTGAACCGGATCGCCAGGGGGACGTAGGCGCCCTGGCTTTCGGAGGCGTCGAGGAAGCGGCCGGTCTTGGGTGAGTGCGCAATGGCGAGTTGCTCGGGGATGGTCTCGACGTGCAACACGTCCATGACGGCCCCGTAGTGCTCCCGGAGGTCGTCATGGCCGAACGACCACACCTCGTCGACGCCGCCGTCGGGGCTGGGCTGGGTGAACCAGGCGTCGGGCTTTTCGAGCATCACGTTCGCGTAGATCAGTGATCCGCCACCGAGGCCGCTGGCCACGATGGCGTCGACGTGCTCGAAGGACCACACGTTGTACAGGCCGTACAGCCCGTTCGACGGATCCCAGAAGTTCCTGGCCACGGCATCCGGACTGCGCGGGAACGCGCCGGGTGGATACGCCTTCCCCCGCTCGAACAGGCAAACCCTCGCGCCCGCCTCGGCGAGTGTCGCGGCCACCACCGAGCCACCGAAGCCGCTGCCGATCACCAGGTAGTCCGTCTCGTCGTCGACGGGGTCGGTCTCGATGTTCATCAGCGCTGACGCTAACTCCGGACCTCGCTACGTGCGCTCGTTCACCGGAAAACACGTAGTGCGCTACGCGTGACGGACGGTGCGGCGCCTTCCTAGCCTCGATGTGACCACCACACCGGACTTCCCCAACCCCAGGAGGCGGCACATGACGCGGACGGAAACCAGGTGACCGCTCCCGCCGTCGACCCCACCGCGCAGCCGCTGACGGTCGCCGTTGTCGACATGCCCGCGCGCGGACTCCTCACCCCCTACCGTGGTGTCGCCGGCGTGCGGCGATCGAAAGGCGTGCCGATGAACGGGCCAACCGATGCCGAGCACATTTCGGCACTCCTCTCGTCGGCTCTGCGCGGACCCGCCGCCCTGTTGATCGAGGGTGAACCGGGCATCGGTCGGACCACGGCATGGTTGGCGGCCGCCGAGCAGGCCCGCCTGGCGGGCTTCCGGGTGCTCTCGGCGCGGGCAGGCCGCGAGGACGGGGGAGTGGCGTTCGCCGTCGCCGCCCAGTTGGTCGCCGACGTCGAACCCGAGGTGCTCGGCTCGCTGCCCAAGATGCAGCGGGCCGCCGCAGAGCGTTACCTGCTGCGAGACGGCGGCGACCACGCCACCGATGATCAGCGGGCCGTCGTCGCGGCGTTCACGGGGATCGTGAACAG
>JAESGJ010000401.1_pt1 | contig 28301 bp, 24 predicted proteins | sample 9266241 | NCBI WGS metagenome assembly JAESGJ01 (sample SAMN14514841, study PRJNA621669) | algae metagenome | isolation source: Brasilonema octagenarum HA4186-MV1 and co-occurring heterotrophs from wet... | place: USA: Manoa Valley, Hawaii | collected 2009-07-20 | reverse complement strand
CGGAGCCGGAAACTTACGAGCGAGACGAAGCCTGACAGCGCCGTCGTCCGCACGTGGCCTCGGGCTCACAGGGACTACCCGCCCTGCCCGCGCCTCTCGCGCCGACGCTGCCGCGTCCACCGCAAGCCCGGCTCGCGAACGTGACGACTTCACGTCGCCCCTCCTGGGTGAGCCGGGATGGAGCGACACATACGCCAAAACCGAATTTCGGTAAAGTGGAATATTTTCGTGCGCGCGGGTTGACAGAGGGCGACACAGGTGCGCGCAGCGCAATGCTGGACGATACGCGATGCCGGGCGATCGCCCCAGTCACGATCGTGCGCTCACGCCGACATCGCCCCCTTGCGTCCGGCGTGGTCGACCAGACGGACGATCTCGCAGACGGCGACGAGGCCGGCGAGCCAGACGGCGCAGGTCAGAGCAATGCGCGTCACGATGGCGGCGGTGAAGGTGCCCTCGCCGCCGAGAAACGGTGTCGCGGCCAGCAGCGCGAACTCGTAGATCCCATAGGCGGCAACCAGCGCGATCGCCAGCATCAGCGGCGTGCGGCCCTGCGGCAGCAGGTTGAGCGTCGTCGACGCTGCCGCGGTCGCCAGAAGTGCCGCCGCGCCGATCACAAAACCCCAGGCGATGGTGCTGGCGTCAACGGGATAATGCAGCGTGCCGAAACCGATGGTCTGGTTCACGAGCCAGGCGCCGGTGACGACGAGCAGCGCCGGCCTTTGCGGCAGCATCGCTGCGGCGACGACCGCGAAAGCCGCAAACGGCGTTGCACAGGCGAACGCAAAGCTGGCGAGCGCGCATGAGGCCGTCAGCAGCGCAAAGCAGAAGATCGGCGCAACGCGCGGCGCGACCGGGTGAAGCCGGACGCGGTCGCCGTGAGACGACAGGATCCCGAGAGCCATGGTTGAATCTCCTTCTCTTTGAGGTCGAGTCCGGTTGGGCGACAGACAGCCCTGGCGAAAATCAGAACGTTGCACCGGCCTTGAGCATATAGGTGCGGCCGGGCAGCGGATAGGCGCTGAAGCGGCCGTCGGTGAAGGTGCTCGCGATGGCGTAGTCGTAATAGAGTGCATTCAGCACATTGTTGACACTCAAGGACCAGAAGTAGCGTTCATATCGGCCGCCGAGCTTGAGATCGATGGTGCCGTTGGCGGGGATCAGCTTCTGGCTCCCCGCCTGATCGTTGTCCATGCGCCGCTCGCTCCAGAACCGCGCGGTGGCATCGAGCACCAGATAGTCCCGCCAGATGTTCCAGGTGACGCCCGCACTCGCCGTGTAGCGCGACACAAGCGGCACGTCGTTGCCGACCCAGATGCCGTCGCGGAAGACGGCACGGGTATAGGCCATGCCGGAGCGCAGCAGCAGAGCGTCGTTAACGCGGTAGGACAGGCTCGTCTCCGAGCCGTAGCGTCGGGTCGGATCGAGATTGGTGTTGTAGAACAGGACCGGGCTGAAATGGACCTCGTTGGTGAGATCCATCAGATACACGCTGCTTTGCAGCTGCAACCCGCCGCTCTTGATGCGCAGCCCGCCCTCGATGTCCTGGGAGGTCTGGGTCTTGAGCTGGAACGTTTGCGGGATCGCGGCGAAGGTGAAGGGATCGAAGGATGGCCCCGAGGACAGGCGCTCGTCGACGTCGGGCGTGCGGAACGCGCGCGCGGCGCGGCCGAACAGCGAGACCACGCCATTGAGGCGATGCTCGGCCCCGAGATGCAGCGCATACTGGGTCTCGCTGCTCGTCAGCGGCAGCGCGCCGATGTCGGCGTTGAACGGCGCCGCGGGGTCGAAACTGTCGCGTGCCGCAAGACTGATGGTCTGCACCCGCGCGCCGTAGGAAACGTCGGTGGAGGGCGCCACCCCCACTGTGTGCTGGAAATAACCCGCGACCGTCTGCTGCCTGAGGTCGTAATTGTGCCAGGCGGCGAGCCCCTGCCCGGCGCCGCGGTTCTGCTCAAAGCTCGCATCGTAATAGTCGATGCCGGTCAGGAGCTGCGACGGCATGCCGAGCAGCAGGCTCTTCACGCTGAGCCGCGGCGTGATCGACCAATTCGTCAGATGGGATCCGACATAGGTCGACGTGAAGAATGCCGGAACGGGCGTCGGGCTGGAGAAGAACGCGCTCTGCTGCTTCTTGTCGCGAACGCCGCCATCGACGATGAGATCGACGCCGTTGACCAGGGTCCTGGTGAAGCCCGCAGTCGCGCTGAAACCCTGCTGGTTGGCGTAGTTGAATGGCGTGCTGGTCCCTCGCCGGTTGACCGTGAGCTCGTCGAAGCCGATCGAGGGATCGACGGTGCGGCCGCCCGGCAGTCGCAGCTCCTGATTGTCGCCGGTGACGGTAAGAAAAGCAGTCAGGCCTGGCGTCGTGTAGTTGAGGTTGCCGACGCCGTTCTGCTGCGAATAGCGATTGTTGTCGCGATAGCCGTCGGTCCTGACCGTGTTGGCATAGACCGAGGTCGACCACGGACCGGAATTGAGCGAGGTCGAGACATTGCCGAGCCGGGTGTTGAACGAGCCGAAGCCGGCCTCGATGCGCGCGCTCACGGGCGGCCCGCCGACGCCATTCTTGGTGATGATGTTGATCACGCCGCCGACCGCATTGTCGCCGTAGAGCACAGCGCCGGAATTGCCGCGCGTGACCTCGATGCGCTCGATGGAATTGAGCGGAATGGTGGAAAGGTCCACCTGCGCCATGTCGACGTCGTTGAGCCGCCGGCCGTTCACCAGCACCAGCGTGTTGGCGGTGGCAAAGGCGCCGAAGCCGCGCAGGTCCACGCCGGTCTTGGCAGCGATCGGGCCGCCGTAGAACGTCGTGATCTGGGCGCCCGGCGTCTGCGTCGCGATGATCTCCGCAAGCGTTTGCGACGGCGAATGCGCGATATCCGCGGCCGTGATGACGGTCGTGGCAGCCCCGACGATGCCGCCATTGTCGGCGGCAGCCTCACCGCCGGAGCCGGATGAGCCGGCGCCATTTCCCGTCGGCGCAACATCCGCCGGCGCCCGGCGCCTGGTCGCCTCGCCCTCACCCGTTGCCCTCGCGCGCGTGCGGTTCTGATCGGAGGGCTGGGTCACTTCGATCGTCGGCAGCTGCTCGGCCACGACCCGCTGGGCGAAGGCGGGCGACGGATCGAGCGAATGGAAGGAAGCCGATGCGAGCAGGCCGGCGCCGAGGCGCCTGGCGGCAGAGACAACGCGGGACACGATTGCAACCTCGGTATGACGTCAGTGGCACGTCACAGCGAACGAGGTCTCACGGCGGAGCGATGATTGCTCCGGTGAAGCCGATGTCTGTACTCCCCGACCGACATCTTCGCGTGTGACCACGGCTGACGGCAGGTCTCCTGGCTCGCGGGTCGTTACCTTGCGTCGCCTTCCCAGGACCGAGTTTCCCAGTGGCATGAGACGAAAGATTCACCGCTTACAGTTGCGGGGGCAGCCGTGGCGTTGAGACAAATCCCGGCGTTGGGACGTCCCGCACCACATTCCCTTTTGATCTCCATGAGGAGAACCGTCGCCGATCATTTAGGGGCCAACGCCTCGGCGAGTCAATCGAGGGCTACGCCAAGGAACAGGTCGGCGTGGCCGGAAGCTCGTCAAGAGGAGCGGCCTCGTTCCGCTCTTCCGGCACCGCCAGGGCCTGCCGGAGCGCGGTCTCCAGGTCCTGTTGTTGAAACGGCTTCTGCAGGATCGGAACGTGGCGGAAGTCCGCAAGCAGGCTCGCAGGACCGTAGCCGGTGGCGAACACGTAAGGGATGCCGCGTTCGGCGATGCAGCGCGCGACCTCGAACGTCTGCCGCCCGTTGAGATTGACGTCGAGGACGGCAATATCATACGAGAGCGCAGCCGCCTTCTCCAGCGCGTCGTCGACGCGCGACGCCATGCCCGCGATCTCGCAGCCGGCATCGACGAGGGAATCCTCGAGCAGCATCATCACCAGCGACTCGTCTTCGACGAGGAAGACCCGCTGGCCAGCCAGATCGGTTGCAGATTTCATGAGGGCCTCCCGGCAGCATTTGTTGCGATATCAAATCCGCCCAGGCTGGCGCGGATTTCTTGAAGCGATGCGCGAATGACGCAAACGACGCCTTCAGGCGCGAAGCGTAGATCGACATCGGCGCCGCCGAATTCGTGGGGCAGCCCCTGCTGAATCAGGCGGGTGCCGAAGCCGCGGCGCGACGGTGGGGCCACGGCGGGACCACCCAGCTCGGTCCAGCACAACTCGAAACGATCGTCGACCTTCCAGGTAAGGTTGACCGTTCCCGAGCCATTCGACAGGGCACCATGCTTGACGGCGTTGGTCGCGAGCTCGTGCAACGCCATCGAGATGGCCAGGGCAGCCGATGGCCTCATGCGCAGATCGGGCCCTCCGAAATTGAGCCTCGCGCTCTCCGGCTCGGCATACGCGGCGAGAGCCTCGGTCACGACCTCTCTCAGCTCCGCCGCCTCCCAGTTTTCCCTGACGAGCACATCATGTGCCTTCGACAGCGCGATCAATCGCGCATCGAACGCCTTGCGCCCATCCGCCAGGCTGGATGCGTTACGCAAGGTCTGGAGCGCGAACGACTGCACTGTCGTCAACGTATTCTTGACGCGATGATTGAGCTCATTGACCAGCAGTTCGCGGTGGCGCTCCTGCCGCTTGCGCTCGGTGATGTCGATGGCCGCACAGACCGCCCCCTGGAACACACCGGCGGCGTCGACGATCGGAGACGCCTGGAAAATCGCGGTGGCGGAGGACCCGTCTTCGAAGCGGAGCTCGAGCTCCTCGCCTGCGACGTCCTCGCCGCGGGCCGCGCGGTGCAGCGGCAGTTCGGACGTCTCGAGCAGGACGCGATCGCGAAAGAAGCGGCAGGCCGGACGTTCGCCCTCGGGCGCCGCCAGCGACATGTTGGTCTCGGGCCGGACCCGCAACAGCCGCGCTCCATAGGCATTGCCGAAAACACGCTTCGCCTCGCGGTCATAGGTGAACCAGACCGCGGTCGGCACGGTGCTGACGACCGCCTCCAGCCGCGCGGCCTGGCGGCGCTGGATCTCCTCGGCATCCCTGCGAATGCGCGCCAGCTGCAGATTGGCGCGCACCCGCGCCAATAATTCGCGCGCCGAGAAAGGCTTGTTGACGTAGTCGTCGGCACCGGCCTCCAGCCCCTCGACGCGGGCCTCTTCGCCGGCGCGCGCCGACAACAGGATGACGGGCGATCCCCGCAGGTTCTCGTCGCTGCGCAATGCGCCAAGCAGTCCGATGCCGTCGAGGCGTGGCATCATGACGTCGGACAGGATCAGGTCGGGGCGATGCAGCCTGGCTGCGTCCAGCGCGGCCTGCCCGTCGGCGAAGGCCTCCACCCTGTAGCCCTGGGCTTCGAGCAGACGTTTGACGTAGTCGCGCAGGTCGGCGTTGTCATCGGCCAGAATGATGCGCTCGCCGCCGCCGCGTGTCGAGGCGTCAGGTGTCTCGCTCGCCCCATCGAGGGCAAGCTCATCGCGAAAATCCGCAGCGCCCGTCTCTTGCGGCAGCCAGCGTAGCGCCTCCTGAACATAGGCTTCAACGCCGCTTCCGACCGGCAGCGCCGTCGAAGTACGGTCGGCGATACGCTCCCCCGGCAGATGAGCCGTTCCAAACGGAATCGTGATGGTGAACACGCTGCCGCGGCCGAACTCGCTCGCCACTGTGATGGCGCCGCCGTGCTGCTTGATCAGCTCGTGCACCAGCGCAAGCCCGATGCCGCTGCCCTCGAACGTGCGCCCCTTCGCTCCCTCGATGCGATGAAAGCGCTCGAACAGATGCGGCAGTTCGTCCGGGGGAATACCCGTGCCGGTGTCACGCACACGCAATTCGGCGGACTTGCCGTCGGCGCTGGTGCCCATCTCGACCGCGATCTCACCCTCGAAGGTGAACTTGAACGCGTTGGACAACAGGTTCAGGACGATCTTCTCCCACATCTCGCGATCGACATGGACATCGTGCGGCAGCGCCGGACAGGCGATGATCAGCCGCAAGCCGGCCCGATCGGTCGCCGAGCGGAAATTGGAGGCAAGTTCGGCCGTGAACGCCGCAAGATCGGTCGGAACGAAGCTCGCCCGCACCCGCCCCGCCTCGATGCGGGAGAAGTCGAGCAGGCTGTTCACCAGCCGCAGCAGGCGGAGCGAATTGCGATGCGCGATGTCGAGCCGCTCGCGCTGCACCTCAGGCAGCGACGTCAGCGAGGTATCGTTGAGCGCATCCTCGATCGGCCCCAGCATCAGCGTCAGCGGGGTGCGGAACTCGTGGCTGATATTGGAGAAGAACGTCGTCTTGGCGCGGTCGATCTCAGCCAGCGCCTCGGCACGTCGACGCTCCTCTTCATAGGCCTGCGCATTGGCCATGCTGGCGCCGATCTCGCCGGCCGCGAGTTCGAGAAAATTGCGGTAGTCGTCGTCGAACAGCCGGAACGGATTGAGGCCGGCGACCAACACGCCCTTGCGGGCCGTTTCGCCGCGAGCCGGAATCGGGATCACCGCCGCCTGCCGCGGCGGCACGTCCCAGGCGCCGCGCGGACATTCGGCCCCGAAGCGGGCGGCGAGATGCGACACCACCTGCGGCTTCTGTTCGCGAATGACCTCGGCCAGCGGCCAGAGCGCCGGCCCCTCCATCGGAAGCTGCGACAGCGCCGCGGGATGGTCGGCATCGATACCGCATTTGCCCACCAACGCGATCTCGCGTCCGTCGGGCTCGACCAGATAGATCAGCGCGAACGGCACGTCGCGCGTGTCCGTCGCGAGCGCAAGGCCCGATCGGCGGCAAGCCTCCTGAAGGCTACGCGTTTCGGCGGTCGTCGCGGCAAGCTCGCGCAGCAGCGCAAGCTGCCGGTCGCCGATGACACGGCGCGTGTCGTCGGTGTTGGCGCAGATGATGCCACCGACCAACCCGTCGTCATCGGGGACCGGACTGTAGGAGAAGGTGTAATAGGTCTCCTCCGGATAGCCGCTCCGCTCCATGATCAGGAGTTGCTCTTCGACGTAGGTGCCCTCGTCGCCTCCCATCGCGGTCGCGAGCATCGGGCCGATGTCGGTCCAGATCTCGTGCCAGACTTCCGCGGTCGGCCGGCCCAGCGCCCAGGGGTGCTTGCCGCCGATGATCGACTTGTAGGCGTCGTTGTAGAGATAGATCAGCTCCCGTCCCCAGCCGATCCAGATCGGCTGGCGCGAGGTCAACATGATGCGGACGGCCGTCTTGAGGCTGCGCGGCCAGTTTTGCGGCTCTCCGAGCGGGGTGCTGGTCCAGTCGTGGGCGCGCATGCGTGCACCCATTTCGCCACCGCCTGAGAGGAAATCTGCGGGAGCCCTCGCCGTGGCTGGCTCGACAGCACTGTTCACTGGGGGCTCCGACGGACGTGACGCGCGTACGCAATTGTCACTGGGCCGAATGCCCCTGCGATCCGGTCTTGATCACCGCCCGTTCGCCGGCATCGACCAGCTGGCCGATCCCGGTGCGTCCCGTAAGCGCGCAGCGGATGATGCTCTCTGCCACCGACCGGCGGAAACCGTGATCCTTCCCTGCCGGACGATCGCGGCAGATCCGATCCAGCGCCAATTTCATGTTGATCCGCGTTCGGGTGTCGAAATGCTCGCCGATCATTCGTCCAGCCCCACGTTGATGTCCGGGCACAAACGTTCGAGGGGCCGGTTGGTTCCATCCGGAAAAGTCGAAACAAAGTCGCTGGTCAGGCTCGCCCTCGAGACCGCTGGGCCTGGGCCCAGGCGACGGCGACGTCGCGGGGCGCAACATCGACGCGCCTGATCGGGGTCAATTCGCCGGAGGCCGAGACGATCGCGGTCTCCTCGCGGCGACAGCGGGTGCAGACGAAGCGGATTTCGTGGGGGGTGGCCATCCAGCTCGACCGCTTAACATTGGCCGCCATCGGCCATGCATTGCAATGCGAGCACGACACCAGAAATCGACCGGGATCGAGCATACCCATTTCGTCGGCCTCCGCGTCCTGCCTTCCCTTCAATGATTAACGCATGTGAATCGTTCCGGTGCCCGAGCACCGCCGCCGGATGAGCCACGAGAACGCCAGCTCACCGCGCGCCCTTCAGGGAGCAGGACGTGGTGCAGGTGACCGTGGTGCCGCGATCACAGGATTTGCAGGCATTGACGCACTGGTTCATGTCACGGGGATTGTAGCTGGTGTTTCGCAGCTGACAGACCGGCGTCGAACCGGTGATGTCCTGCTCCCGGTCGCAGGCAGCCGTCACGAGCGCGATGATGATCATGGCAACGAGGCGCATGGGATTGCCCTGTCAGGCATGGCGACGACGTTCACGGGTTGCGCTGCATTGCAACGAAACCCGGCATTCCCACTGCGAGCCATCGCGGATTCTCGACGCTCACATCCCGCCAGGATGCGCGCGAAACCTTAAGAACGGCTTGCCGCCGGCGTCAGGCCGCGGCCTGGGTCGCGATCGCCTGCCGCATGTCCGCCGCCAGCTGCCGGTACTGCTCCGAAAGCTTCAGATAGAACTCGCGCTTGGTGCTGTCGGTGGCGAGCTTGGCGATCAGCTCGCATTCGGCGGTGAGCGTCTCGAACCGTTCCAGCCTGTCCTGAAGTTCCGTCATCGGCGTGTCCCCGTCAAACGCCTCAAGGACTTTCAACCTAAGCCCGCGAAATAGGTCACCGCGAACATCGTTATCGAGTAGAATCAATTTTTCCCGCGTGGCAGGCTATTTGCTGTCCAGCCGCCAGGCGCCGTCCCATCCTTCGTCGGGCGGGCTGGCCTCGAACTGCGCAATGCGGCCGAGCATGATGCGCGACGGGCCGTCGCCGGCCACGACTTCGAGCGCGGCATTGAAGGCGGCGCGCGCCTCGCCGAACCGGCAGGCACGATAGGCGGCGAGCCCTTCGGCATAGTGCGCGCGCAGGCTGTCCTGTGCGCCGGTGAGCGCGTCCGCCCGCGCCATCACCTCGTAGATCGCCTGCGGAGCGCCCTGGCCGGCGACCGCCAGACGATCGATCTCGCGCAGCTCGAGCCGCGATCCGATCGCCTCGGCCGTGGCTTGCGAGATCAGGATCCGGGTGCCGTAGACCTTGTTGACGGCCTCCAGCCGCGACGCCAGGTTCACGGCGTCGCCCATCACCGTGAAGCTCATCATCAGCTCGGAGCCGATGCTGCCGGTCAGGACCTCGCCGGTGGCGATGCCGATCCGCAAATCGCACGGCGCCGGCATGGCGCGGATGCCGAGCAGGTCGGGCAGCTGCCGCTGCAGCGCAGGTACCTGATCGGCCATCTCGATTGCTGCGACGCCGGCCAAAAGAGCCTGCTCGTCCTCCTCCACGAAGGGCGGGCCCCAATAGGACATGATGGCGTCGCCGATATACTTGTCGATGATGCCGCGATTGCTCCTGATCGGGCCGGACATGACCGTGAAATAGTGGTTCATCACCTTGACGAGGCCGCGCGGTGTCATGCCCTCGCTCATCGCGGTGAAGCCGCTCATGTCGCAGAACAGGATGGTCATGATCCGGCGCTCGCCGTCGATGGCGACCTCGGGCCGGTCGATCAGCCCCTGCACCACCTTGGGATCGATGTAGCGGCCGAAGGTCTCGCGGACCCGCTCGTTGTGCCTGAGCTGCTCGGTCATGCGGTTGAAGGCCGCAGCGAGCTCGCCGATCTCGTCTTGCGTGGAGACGGTGATCGACTTGTCGAAGCGGCCCGCCTCGACCTCGCGGGCTCCGGCGAGCAGCAGCCGCACCGGCCGCGTGATGCCGCTGGACACCAGCAGCGCGAAGGCAAAGCCGACGATCGCCGCGAGCACGGTCACAACGCCCGAAACGACGATGGCCTGACGCTGGCGGCTGATCACCTGCGACGTCGAGTAGAAGACCTGGGCCAGCATGTCGGCGCGGATCGCATCGACCTTGCGGTTGAACGCATCGCGCAAGCCGTCGAGTTGCTCCAGCGTGCCGCGGGCCTCGACCATGTCCCTGGCCTCGACCTGCTTGAGCAGCCTCGCATTGCCCTGGTCCAGATCGCGCCGCAGCTCGGTCACGGCGGTCTCGATGCGAACGTCGATCCGCGCCAGCGCGGCATTGTCGGATTGCGTCCTGGGATCGTCGATGATCGCATTGATAAGCTTGCGCGCGCTTTCGGCCTCCTCCTCGAACTTGCGGTCCAATGCCTCGAAGTCGCGGAGCCGCGCCGCGTAGGCTTCCTCGTCGGACGACGAGCCCATCCTGGTCATGACCATTCGCCGCAGCGCCAGCGCCCGCTCCAGCGAGCGGACGTTGGCGCGGGCCAGATGGCTATAGGCGGGGATGTAGCGGTTGGTCAGCTCATCCAGCAGGACGCCGACCTGGCTCGACATCACCATCGACAGGATCGAGGTGACCAGCATCAGGACGATCAATCCGAGGGCGATGCCGACGATCTTGCGCCGGATCGACTGGTTGAAAATCGGCATAGGTGCGGGGCAATCGCCAGGAGGATGGAGCTGGGAACTCAATACACCGGTTTTGGCCAAGGGAACATGCGCATCTGATTGCCCGGTGACGTCGTGCGCCGTTGCACGTCGCGTACGCCCCGAATGCGTTAACGAAGGCTAAAGGCGCCACCCGTCCGCGATCTCGGAAGTTCCCCAGTTCCAATCCGTATTTTGCCGCATTGTTGCGACAGCGTGAGAAATGCGAAACGATGACGTGGCATCGTTCTCGGTGCCTTTGATTCTCAAGCCGCCTGTCGTCGCGGACCTTGGTTTGTAATGGTTTCGCAGGGGGGACCATGGAATGAACCAGTGCCTACGCTCGCTCGCGTGTCTCGTTGCCGTCGCAGCCGTTTCACTCCTCCCCACCGAACTGGCGGCAAAGAGCAGCCACAAATCGTCCGCGCAGAAAAAGTCGCATGAGGCCAAGGCGAGCGGCAAGACGGTGAAGCAGCGCCATGCCGCGACGAAATCGCGCCATGGCAAACATGCCGAGGCCAAGCGCAAGACGAAGACGGCCGACGAGCCCTCGGACAAGCCGGCAGCGCCGCCGCTGACCGGCGACCTCGCCGCGCTGAAGGATGCGATCGACCTCGCGCGCAAGGGCAAAACGGATGACGCGAGCGCGGCGCGCGACCGCATCGTCGATCCCGCCGGCCAGAAGCTCGCCGACTGGTTCATGCTGCGCCATTCCGAGAGCACGGCGAATTTCAAGCGCTATGCCGCCTTCCTCGCCGCCAATCCGGGTTGGCCGAGCAGCGCCCTGCTCCGCCGCCGCGCCGAGGCGCGGCTGTGGCAGGAGAAGGCCGACGCGGCCACCGTGCATAAATTCACCATGGACCGCCCGACCAGCGCCAAAGGCAGGTTCGCCCTCGCCCGCGTGCTGCTCACGGAAAGCGATACCGACAGGGCCACGCGCCTCGTGCGCGAGGCCTGGCGCACCGAGGAATTGTCGGAGCGCAGCGAGGAAGACGCTTACGAGGCGTTCCGCGATCTCCTCACCGCCGAGGATCATCGCGCCCGCATGGACAAGCGGCTCGGCGCCAAGGACTACGCCGGCGCGCGGCGCGCCGCAAAACGGCTCGGCGAGGATGCGCTGACGATCGTGAAAGCCTGCGCCGCCGTCACCGGCAAGGCCAGCAAGGCCGGGGATGATCTCGAGGACGTCCCGGCCGAAGCGCGCCGTGATCTCGGCTATGTGCTGTGCCGCGCCCAATGGCACCTGCAGAAGGACCGCATCGACGACGCCGCCGAATTGATCCTGGCCGCCGCACCCGACACCATGGCCGCCCAGGACACCGACGCCTGGTGGCGCGAGCGTCGCATGCTCGCGCGCAAGCTGCTCGACCAGGGCAAGTTCAAGACGGCGTATGACGTGGTGCGCACGGCGGCGGTGCCCGAGAAGGAAGTCTACCGTGTCGACTATCACTTCATGTGCGGCTGGATCGCGCTGCGCTTCCTTGGCGATCCCCAGGCGGCGATGGTGCACTTCGCCGCCATCGACGAAGGCTCGGCCAATCCGATCGCGCTGTCCCGCGCCAATTACTGGCGCGGCCGCGCCGCCGAGGCGATGGGTGCGAGCGCCGATGCGCGCCTGAGTTACCGTGCGGCGGCGCGCTATCCGACCGCCTATTATGGCCAGCTCGCGCGCGCCAAGCTCGGCCTCGACCGCATCGAGCTGCGGCCGCCCTCGCCCGTGCTGGCCGCGCTCGACACTCCGCCCGCGGACGAGCGCGTGCGCGCTGCCGACATGCTCTACGGCATCGGCGAGCGCGACACGGTGTTTTACTACGCCGAGGACTTCGCCAAGGAGAGCACCGACGTCGCCGCGCTCGAAGCACTCGGCGAGCTCGCCGCGCGGCGCAACGATGCGCGCGTCATGCTGGAGGTCGGCAAGTCGGCGCTGGCGCGCGGGCTCGCGCTCGACCATTACGCCTTCCCGACCATCGGTATCCCCGAGCACAAGCAGCTCGCGCCCGCGATCGAGACCAGCGTGATCTATTCGGTGGCGCGCACCGAAAGCTCGTTCGACCAGCGCGACAAGTCGGCGGCCAACGCGGTCGGGCTGATGCAGGTGACGCCCGAAGCCGGCCGCGATACCGCCAAGCGTTTCGGCCTGACCTACGACTGGGGCAAGATGGTCTCGGATCCCGTCTACAACACGCAGATGGGCGCCGCCGAGCTCAGCGCGCTGCTGTCGGAATATCGCGGCAACCAGATCATGACCTTCGCCGGCTACAATGCCGGCCGCGGCCGCGTGCGCGAATGGGTGCAGGCCCGCGGCGATCCCCGGGATCCCAACGTCGATCCGGTCGACTGGGTCGAGCGCATTCCGCTGTCGGAGACGCGCAACTACGTGCAGCGCGTGATCGAGAATGTGCTGGTGTACCGCGCCCGGTTCGAGGACAGCAGCATGGTCGCCGGCAAGAGCGACGAGCGCGTGGTGACGAAGGACGCCAGCGCCAAGGCCACGCCAGCGGATTAGCCGCCGGACTCGCAGGGTGGGCAGAGGCGCACTTGCGCCGTGCCCACCGTTCTCAGATCAGCCAGGTTGGTGGGCACGCTGCGCTTTGCCCACCCTACGAGATCCTGCCTCAATCCACCTTGATGTTCGCAGCCTTGATGATCGGCCACCATTTGGCGATCTCGGCCTTCTGGCGGGCGCCGAGCGCTTCGGGGGTGAGCTGGTCCTTCGGCGTCATCTCCAGGCCCTGGCCTTCGAGCTGCTTCCTTACGGCGGGATCGCTCAGCGCTTCCACGGCGGCGGCATTGAGCTTGGTCACGATCTCCTTCGGCGTGCCTTTCGGCACCCACAGGCCGGACCACAGCGTCATGTTGAAGCCCTTCAGGCCCGCCTCCTCGGCGGTCGGGATGTCGGGCGCGGAGGCCAAGCGCTTGTCATCGGTGATGGCGTAGGCGCGGATGGTGCCGGCGCGGACCTGGGCGATCGAGTTGGAGGTCTGGTCGACAATGATGTCGATCTGGCCGGCGATGAGATCGTTCAACGCGGGCGCGGTGCCGCGATACGGCACGTATTGCAGCTTGATGCCGGAGACGCTCTCGAGATAAACGCCGGCGATGTGGCTGCCGGAGCCTGCGCCGGCGGTGCCCGCCGTCGGCGGCGACGGCCGGGACTTCAGCCATTCGATCAGCTCCTTCAGCGACGTCGCCGGCACCGTGTTCTTGCTGACGACGATCATCGGGTTGCTCGGCAGCAGCACCACGGGCTCGAGGTCGGTGACGAGGTCGTATTTGAGCTTGTAGACGGCGCCGTTGGCGACGTGGGTGCCGAGATGGCCGAACGAGATGGTGTAGCCGTCCGGCGGCGACTGCACGGCGCGGCCGACGCCGATCGAGCCGCCCGCACCGGTGACGTTCTCGACCACGAGGGGCTGGCCGAGCGCCGTGCGCATCCGCTCGGCGAGCACACGCGCCATCGCATCCGACGGCCCGCCGGCCGCGAAGGGCACGATGATGGTGATGGGATGGGTGGGATAGTCATCGGCGCGCGCAGCGCCGGTCATGGTGAGAACAGCAAACAGCGCAGCCCAGACGGCCTTCGTCATTGTCTTCTCCCAGCGATACATTGTTGTTTTGTCTCTTCCCGCGTACGGGAAGAGAAATCGTTCGTGAAGAGACGAAATGACGCGCTAGAACTGCGTGTAGTCGATCGGCTTATGGCGATCGAGCGTGCGGTCGACCTTCGGCAGCGGGTACTTAAGGCCGGTCGCGCAGTTGAACAGCATGACGCGGTCGGCCTTCGAGACGCGACCATCGGCGAGGCTGTCCTTGTAGGCGGCATAGGTCGCGGCGCCCTCGGGACACAGCAAGAGCCCCTCCTCGCGCGCGACCTCGTTCAGCGCCGCCGAGATCTTGTCGTCGTCGACCGCGATGGCGAAGCCCTTGCTCTCGCGCACCGCGCGCAGGATCAGGAAATCGCCGATCGCCTGCGGCACGCGGATTCCCGAGGCGATCGTGTGGGCGTCCTCCCAGCGCGTCGCATGCTCGGTGCCGGCTTCATAGGCCCGTACCATCGGCGCGCAGCCTGAAGCCTGCACCGCGACCATGCGTGGGCGCTTTGAGCCGATGAATCCGATCTTCTCGAGCTCGTCGAACGCCTTCCACATGCCGATCAGGCCGGTGCCGCCGCCGGTCGGATAGAAGATCACGTCGGGCACGTCCCAGCCGAGTTGCTCGGCGAGCTCAAGGCCCATCGTCTTCTTGCCCTCGATGCGGTACGGCTCCTTCAGCGTGGAGGTGTCGAACCAGCCGACCTTGGCCTTGCCCTCGCCGACGATCTTGCCGCAATCGTCGATATAGCCGTTGACGCGGTAGACGGTCGCGCCCTGCAGCTCGATCTCGCTGACGTTCACCTCAGGCGTATCGGCCGGACAGAAGATCGTGGTCTTGATCCCGCAGGACGTCGCGTAGGCCGCAAGCGCCGCGCCGGCATTGCCGTTGGTCGGCATCGCCATGTGCTTGATGCCGAGCGCCTTGCCCATCGACACAGCCATGACCAGGCCGCGCGCCTTGAACGAGCCGGTCGGCAGCCGTCCCTCGTCCTTGACGATGATCTCGCCGCCGCCGAGCTTCTTGGCGAGCTTGGGCAGTCGGATCAGCGGCGTCGTGACCTCGCCGAGCGAGACGATGTCCTGGCATTTGCGCACCGGCAGCAATTCGCGATAGCGCCACATGTCGGCGGGTCGCTGTGCAAGTGCGTCCTTGGTCAGCGCCTTCTTCACGCCGGCGAGGTCGTAGCGCACCAAGAGCGGCTTGCCGGCCTTGGAGAGATTGTGGACCTGGTCGGCGGCATAGTGGTCGCCCTCCATCGCGCATTCCAGATGGGTGACGAAGGTCGGGCGTTCGATGGTGAGATTGTCGTTGTCGTGCATGGCTCGCTTCTTTCTTGTTCCTTGTTGCCAGTTTCTTGCCTCCGTCATTGCCGGGCTTGACCCGGCAATCCATCTCGCGAAGGGCGCTTCGCTGGATGGATGCGCGGGTCAAGCCCGCGCATGACGAGCGGTCAGATATTCAAAACCCGTCCATACGCATCCAGCACGGCTTCCTTCATCATTTCCGACAAGGTCGGATGCGGGAAGACCGTATGCATCAGCTCTTCTTCGGTCGTCTCCAGGTTCATGGCGACGACGTAGCCCTGGATCAGCTCGGTGACCTCGGCGCCGACCATGTGGGCCCCTAACAGCTGGCCGGTCTTCTTGTCGAAGATGACCTTGACCAGGCCCTGATCCTCGCCGAGCGCGATCGCCTTGCCGTTGCCGACGAAGGGGAAACGGCCGACGCGGATCTCGCGGCCGCCTTCCTTCGCCTTGGCTTCGGTGAGGCCGACGGAGGCAACCTGTGGGTTGCAATAGGTGCAACCGGGGATCAGGAGCTTGTCCATGGGATGCGGATGCAGGCCCTTGATCGCCTCGACGCAGATCACGCCTTCATGCTCGGCCTTGTGGGCGAGCATCGGGGGACCGGCGACGTCGCCGATCGCGTAGATGCCGGGAACGTTGGTCTTGCCGTAGCCGTCGATCACGATGCAGCCGCGGTCGGTTTTGACGCCGAGCTTTTCCAGGCCGAGATGCTCGATGTTGCCGACGACACCGACCGCCGAGATCACGCGCTCGAACTCTGTCGTGGCAGGCTTGCCCTTGCCGTCATCGATGGTGGCGACGACGCTGTCGGCCTTCTTCTCGAGCTTCGTGACCTTGGTCGAGGACATGATCTTGATGCCCTGCTTCTCCAGCCGCTTACGGGCAAGGCCCGCGATCTCGGCGTCCTCGACCGGCAGGATCTGCGGCAGCACCTCGACGACGGTGACGTCGGAACCCATGGTCTTGAAGAACGAGGCGAACTCGATTCCGATCGCGCCCGAGCCGACCACCAAAAGCGATTTCGGCATCTTCTCCGGCACCATCGCTTCGAAGTAGGTCCAGATCAGCTTCTTGTCGGGTTCGAGCCCCGGCAGCACGCGCGGCCGCGCGCCGGTCGCGACGATGATGTGCTTGGCCTGATAGCTCCCTTCGCCCAGCGCGCCCTTCGGCGCCTCGACGTCGGATTTCTTCACGGTGATCTTGCCGGGGGCGTCGATCGTGGCAGCGCCCCAGATCACGGCCACCTTGTTCTTCTTCATCAGAAAGCCGACGCCATCGTTGAGCCGCTTGGAGACGCCGCGCGAGCGCTGCACCACGGCCTTCGGGTCGTAGGAGATGTTGTCGGCCGACAGGCCGTAATCCTTGGCATGCTGCATGTAGTGATAGATCTCGGCCGAACGCAGCAGCGCCTTGGTCGGGATGCAGCCCCAGTTCAGGCAGATGCCGCCGAGATACGACTTCTCGATGATCGCGGTCTTGAGGCCGAGCTGGGCGGCCCGGATCGCGGCGACATAGCCGCCGGGACCGGAGCCGATGATGATGACGTCGAAGGATGTGTCGGCCATGGCGGCTCCCGTTCAACTCAAGAGGCGCCGCGAGCGCGGCGCTTGACCAGAAAAGACCTCATAAGCCATTCGAGCATCACCGCCATGACCATGACGGCCAGCGCGATGAGCACGATGGGCTGGGCGATATTCCGTGCCAGTTGCTCACTGGCAAAGAACGCAGAATGCAGAAACTCGAGCCCCACAGGGTTGAGCACGACGACGGCGCCAAGCAGCAGCGATATCCACGGCCAGCGGGTACGGACATGCAAAATCGCCCCCTCTGCCGCGCCGTCAGACCATCATCATCACGGGGTTTTCGATCAGCTGCTTGAAGGCGCCGATCAATTCGGCCCCGAGCGCGCCATCGATGGCGCGGTGATCGCAGGACAGGGTCACGCTCATCATGTGCGCGATCTCGATCTTGCCGCCGCGCACGACAGGCCGCTCCTCGCTGGTGCCGACCGCGAGGATGGTTGCATGCGGCGGATTGATCACGGCGGTGAAGTGGCTGATGCCGAACATGCCGAGGTTGGAAACGGCGGTGGTGCCGCCCTGGTATTCCTCGGGCTTCAACTTGCGGGAGCGAGCGCGCGCGGCGAAATCCTTCATCTCGTTGGAGATGGTGGAAAGCGTCTTGGTCCCCGCTTTGCGGATGATCGGCGTGATCAGGCCGCCGGGCATTGCGACCGCAACGCCGACGTCGGAATGATGGTGCTTGACCATGCCGCTTTCGGTCCAGCTGACGTTGCAGTTCGGGATCTTCTGCAGCGCGACTGCCATCGCCTTGATGACGAAGTCGTTGACCGAGATCTTGTAAAGCGGCTTCTTCTCCTTGTCCTTTGGAGCCGCGGCGTTGATCTCCTCGCGCGCGGCGAGCAGCTTGCCGATGTCGCAGTCCATGGTCAGGTAGAAGTGCGGAACGTTCTGGATCGACGCGGTCAGGCGCTGCGCGATGGTGCGGCGCATGCCGTCGTGCGGGACGACCTCGTAGGAGCCGGGCTCGAACAGCGACAGGATCTGCTTGTCCGACATGGTGGGCGCGATCGAGGGTGCGCCGCCGGACGGTGCCGCAGCGGGTGCCTTGAGACCCTTGCCGGACTTGGCCTGCTCGACGTCGCGCGCGACCACGCGGCCGTGCGGGCCGGTGCCGCTGACCATGCCGACATCGATGCCGGCTTCCTTGGCCAGACGCCGCGCCAGCGGCGAGGAGAACACGCGGCCGGCATGTCCGTTGCTCTGCGTGGCCGGCGCTGCAGCCTGCGGCGCAGGTGCAGCAGCGGGCGGGGCAGCCTTGGCCGGGGCATCCTTCGCCGGGGCATCTTTAGGCGCGGCAGGCGCAACTGCGGGAGCCGGCGCCGCAGCAGGAGCCTCAGCAACTTTCGGAGGCGCGGCGGACGCGCTGGGCTTGGCGGCGCCGGCAGCCTTGACGTCTTCACCTTCGCCGGCGAGCACCGCGATCACGTCGTTGACCGGAACGTCCTGCGTGCCCTCCGGCACCAGGATCTTGGCGATCGTGCCCTCGTCGATCGCCTCGACCTCCATGGTCGCCTTATCGGTCTCGATCTCGGCGATGACATCGCCGGATTTGACCTTGTCGCCTTCCTTCTTCAGCCATTTGGCGAGGTTGCCCTTCTCCATCGTCGGCGAGAGAGCGGGCATCAGGATGTTGATGGGCATGCTGACCTCAAGACAAACTTTGCAAAACGTCGTCCCCGGAAGCGAGGACGAACGGACCAGGTTTAGTTGCCGATGTCGCCCTGCCAGAGGCGCTCATTGGCAGGGATGGAACGCCAATTCTTCATCATGATGATGGAGCGCTCGTCGGCAAGATCGATCCAGGGAATGCCGAACTTGTCGAGGATGTCCTTGGATCCCTCGAAGGTGACGGACTCTCCGATCACCACGAGCTTGACCTTGAACAGCCCCAGCGCGCCCGCGCACATCGAGCACGGCGACAGCGTGGTGTACATCACCGTATCATGAAACGAGATCGCGCCGGCCTCGCGCAGGCAGCTCATCTCGCCGTGCAGGATCGGGTTGTTCTCCTGCACGCGGTTGTTGTGGCCGCGCGCGATGATCTTGTCGTCGCGCGTCAAGACGGCGCCGATCGGCAGGCCGCCCTCGGCGATCGAGGCCTCCGCCTCGCGGATCGCCTCCAGCATGAAATCGAAATGATGAGCGTCGATCGCCACGGTCAGTGCCCCTTGCCGCGCGGCGTCGTGGTGCCGGTGTCGGTCGGACGCTCGATCTCGGCCTGGAACATCTCCAGGATCCGGTTCAATGCGTCCTCCTCGGTATATTCGCTCTCGCGCGCATAAGCACGCGCAGCATGGCGGGCGAGATCGACCAGCAGCAAGCCCCACATGTCGGGCTCCTCGAAGGCTCGCTGGAACGCCATCGACAGCCCGCCGTCCAGCACGAACACGCGCAGGATCTCGACCGCGTCGTCGCGGGCAAGGACGTCGGGTGGTAACGGCTGCTCCTTCGGGCCCGCCATGGTCTACCTGTAGCAGACGGCTTTGGCGGCCTCGACCACCTCAGCCGCCGAAGGCAGCGCGAGCTTCTCCAGGTTCGCCGCATAGGGCATCGGCACGTCCTTGCCTGAGACGCGCGCAACCGGCGCATCCAGATAGTCGAAGGCGTGCTCCATGATGCGCGCGGCGATCTCGGCGCCGACGCCGCTCTGGGCCCAGCCCTCCTCCACCGTGACGGCGCGACCGGTCTTCTTCACCGAGTTGATGATGGTCTCGGTGTCCATGGGGCGCAGCGTGCGCAGATCGATCACCTCGGCCTCGATGCCCTCCTTGGCGAGTTCGTCGGCGGCCTTCAGCGCGTATGTCATGCCGTTCGACCACGAGACGATGGTGACGTGACTGCCGCTGCGCGCGATCCGGGCCTTGCCGATCGGGATGATGAAATCATCGAGCTTCGGTACCTCGCCGGTGTGGCCGTAAAGCACCTCGTTCTCGAGGAAGATCACCGGATTGGGGTCGCGGATCGCGGCCTTGAGCAGGCCCTTGTAATCGGCGGCCGAGAACGGCGCGACGACCTTGAGGCCCGGGACGTTCGAGTACCAGGCCGAATAATCCTGGCTGTGCTGGGCGGCGACGCGCGCGGCCGCACCGTTGGGCCCGCGGAACACGATCGAGCAGCCCATTTGGCCGCCGGACATATAGAGCGTCTTGGCCGCGGAGTTGATGATCTGGTCGATCGCCTGCATGGCGAAGTTGAAGGTCATGAATTCGACGATTGGCTTGAGGCCCGTCATCGCGGCACCGACGCCGACGCCGGCGAAGCCGTGCTCGGTGATAGGGGTGTCGATCACGCGCTTGGCGCCGAATTCCTGAAGCAGGCCCTGCGTCACCTTGTAGGCGCCCTGATATTCGGCGACCTCCTCCCCCATCACGAAGACGTCGGGGTCGCGCCGCATCTCTTCGGCCATGGCGTCGCGCAAGGCTTCGCGGATGGTCTGCGTGATCATCTCGGTGCCAGCGGGCACTTCCGGATCGGGCTCGGCGACGGCCTGCGGAGCCGGCGCGGCTTTGGGCGCGGGCGCCTCGGTCTTTGCGGCGGCAGGCGGAGCGGACTCCGCGGCTTTCTGCTGCTGCGCAGGCGCAGGCGCCTTCGCAAGATCGTCGGCGCTTTCGCCGTCGGCGAGAATGGTCGCGATCGGCGTGTTCACCGCAACGTCAGCGGTGCCCTCGGGGATCAGGATCTTGCCGAGCGTACCCTCGTCGGTCGCTTCGACCTCCATGGTCGCCTTGTCAGTCTCGATCTCGGCGATGACATCGCCGGACTTGATCGTCTCGCCCTCTTTTTTCAGCCATTTGGCGAGGTTGCCCTTTTCCATCGTGGGCGACAACGCGGGCATCAGCACTTGAATTGGCATATCGGCTCCAAAGAAAGCTTGCGCGCGTTCAGCGGTAAATGTCGGTCCAGAGCTCGGCGGCATCCGGCTCCGGATCATGCTGGGCGAAATCGGCGGACGCGTTGACGATGTCGCGAACCTCGGCGTCGATCGCCTTGAGGTCCGCCTCGCTGACCTTGGCGGCCAACAGGCGGTTGCGCACCTGCTCGATCGGGTCCTGGTCGTGGCGGACCTTCTCGACTTCCTCGCGTGTGCGATACTTTGCAGGGTCGGACATCGAGTGGCCGCGATAGCGGTAGGTCTGCATCTCCAGGATGAAGGGACCCTTGCCGGCGCGGCACCAGGCCGCAGCCTCCTCGCCGGCGGCCTTGACGGCGCGGACGTCCATGCCGTCGATCTGCTTGCCGGGGATGTTGAAGGACGCGCCGCGCTTGGAGAAATCCTGCTGCGCCGAGGCGCGCGAGACCGAGGTGCCCATGGCGTAGCGGTTGTTCTCGATGACGTAGATCACCGGCAGCTTCCAGAGCTCCGCCATGTTGAAGCTCTCGTAGACCTGGCCCTGGTTGGCCGCGCCGTCGCCGAAATAGGTGACGCTGATATTGCCGTTGCCGCGATAGTTGTTGGCGAAGGCGAGACCCGTGCCGAGCGAGACCTGGGCGCCGACGATGCCGTGGCCGCCGTAGAAGTGCTTCTCCTTGCTAAACATGTGCATGGAGCCGCCCTTGCCCTTGGAATAGCCGCCGCGGCGGCCGGTGAGCTCGGCCATCACGCCGTTGGCGTCCATCCCGGTAGCAAGCATGTGGCCGTGATCGCGATAGCCGGTGATGACCTGATCGCCTTGCTTCAGGGCCATCTGCATGCCGACCACCACGGCTTCCTGTCCGATGTAGAGGTGACAGAAGCCGCCGATCGCGCCCATGCCGTAGAGCTGGCCGGCTTTTTCCTCGAACCGCCGGATCAGGAGCATGTCGCGGAGCGCCTTGAGCTCCTGTTCCCTGGTGAATTCCGGGGGCGAACCGCCGTCGGTCTTGTCTTGTGGAGTGCTTGCGGCGGCTTTCTTGGGTGCGGCCATGGGAATTCCGGGTCAGAGAAAACTTTCGTCCTCTCTAACCCAACTCAAACGCCCTTGGAAAGCACCGCAGCGGCATGGCACGACTTTCATTATGCCGCACTGCAATGTGATCGAAATATTGCAAAATCTTTGGCGCTGATCGGGCAACAAATCCATGCGCGCCATGACGCACGCAGATTCGCGGCGGGATCGAGAACCCATGGCGCCGATTCCGGCAGCCGGAGCGAACGGCGCCGAGATGGCGCCGCCCTCTCCGGCTGTCCGATCAGAAGAAGCCAAGCTTCTTCGGGCTGTAGCTGACCAGAAGGTTCTTGGTCTGCTGATAATGATCGAGCATCATCTTGTGGGTCTCGCGACCGACGCCCGACTGCTTGTAGCCGCCGAACGCCGCATGGGCGGGATAAGCGTGGTAGCAATTGGTCCAGACCCGGCCGGCCTGGATCGCGCGGCCGAAGCGGTAGCAGCGGTTGGCGTCGCGGCTCCAGACGCCAGCTCCAAGCCCGTAGAGCGTGTCGTTGGCGATCTCGAGGGCCTCGTCGTCGGTCTTGAATGTCGTGACCGAGACCACGGGGCCGAAGATCTCCTCTTGGAAGATTCGCATCTTGTTGTGGCCCTCGAACACGGTCGGCTGGACATAGAAGCCGCCGGCGAGATCGCCTGCGAGTTCGGCACGTCCGCCGCCGGCCAGCACCTTGGCGCCTTCCTGCCTGCCGATGTCGATGTACGAGAGGATCTTTGCGAGCTGCTCGCCGGAGGCCTGGGCGCCGATCATCGTGTCGGCCGCGCGCGGGTCGCCCTGCTTGATCGCCGCGACGCGCTTCAAGGCCCGCTCCATGAAGCGGTCGTAGATGTCGGCGTGGACCAGCGCCCGGCTTGGACAGGTGCAGACCTCGCCCTGGTTCAGCGCAAACATGACGAAGCCTTCGATCGCCTTGTCGAAGAAATCGTCGTCCTCGGCGGTGACGTCCTTGAAGAAGATGTTCGGCGACTTGCCGCCGAGTTCCAGCGTGACCGGAATGAGGTTCTGGCTGGCGTACTGCATGATCAGCCGGCCCGTCGTGGTCTCGCCGGTGAAGGCGATCTTGGCAATCCGCGGGCTCGATGCCAGCGGCTTGCCGGCCTCAAGGCCGAAGCCGTTGACGATGTTGAGGACGCCTGGCGGCAGGATGTCGGCGATGATCTCGGCCCAGACCATGATCGAGGCCGGGGTCTGCTCGGCAGGCTTGAGCACGACGCAATTGCCGGCGGCGAGCGCGGGCGCGAGCTTCCAGCAGGCCATCAGCAATGGGAAGTTCCAAGGGATGATCTGGCCGACCACGCCGAGCGGCTCGTGGAAATGATAGGCGATGGTGTCGTGGTCGATTTCCCCGATCGAGCCTTCCTGGGCGCGCACGACGCCGGCGAAGTAGCGGAAGTGATCGATGGCGAGCGGGATGTCGGCAGCGCGGGTCTCGCGAATCGGCTTGCCGTTGTCCCAGGTCTCGGCGATCGCGAGACGCTCGAGATTGTCTTCCATGCGGTCGGCGATCCGGTTCAGGAGCGCGGCGCGCTCGGCGACGCTGGTGCGGCCCCAGGCGGCCTTGGCGGCATGCGCCGCGTCGAGAGCCAGCTCGACGTCCTGGGCGTCCGAGCGCGCAATCTTGCATACGATCTGGCCGTTCACCGGCGAAGCATTGTCGAAGTATTTGCCGGCGGCCGGGGCGACGAATTTGCCGCCGATGAAATTGTCATAGCGTTCGGCAAATGGAATTTTGGTCACACTGAGGAATTCTACCTTGTTCATTGATCACTCCCGATGTTTGCTGTTTGCGCAATCCGTCGCGTTGGCGCGACTTGTGCGGACGATGTCGCGGGAGGCGTCGTCTGTCAGCCGGGGCGGAAGCGATGGCGGGGCTGACCTGTCGCAGTTCTGCGACAGTGGCGGCCGAGGTTAGGTGCAAGACGGAAGCAGCGCCGCTCAGTGATCCAGCTCGAACCGCTTCAGCTTCCGGTGAAGCGTAGCGCGGCTGACGCCGAGGGCCTTGGCGGCTGCCGAGACATTGCCGCCGGCGCGGAGCAGCGCGCGCTGCACCACCGCGCGCTGGCCGCCAGCAAGATGATCACGCGTGATATCGCCGCCGAGGAGATCGGCCGCGGGCACCGGCTGCAAGGCCTGGCCAGGGGCAATTCCAAGCGCCGCCCGGGCCGAGCGGGTCGCGCCGATCACGAGGTCGTCCGCATCGACCGCGACGAGGCCGCCGCACTGGCCGTCCGCAGCTTGCGTCAGGACGATACGGGCATGGCTGAACGCCCTGCGAAACAGATCAGCTTCGATCCGCTTGGCCGCCTCGCCCGCTGCAAGTGCGATCAGGCTGGAAAATGCGTCGGTGCGGTCAGCCCGGCACGAAGAAACGTCGAGCACACCCGCCAGCGACGCCTCATGGTCGTAGATCGGAACGGCGGTGCAGCTCAGAAGCGTGTTGCGGGTGAAGAAATGCTGGTCGCGGTCGATCGTCAGCGGACGCTGCTCGACGAGGCAGGTGCCGATGCCGTTGGTGCCCTCATGCTCCTCACTCCACACCGCACCGGTCCACAGACCCCAGGACTGAAAGGTCGCGTCGTCCGCCGCTGTGCCGCGACGATCGACCGGCACGCCCTCGCCGTCGGCGAGCAGCACGCAGCAGCCGCTGGCGCCGACGGCCTGATAAAGCCGGTCCATCGCGACTTGCGCGGCAGCCAGCAGCGGCGCAACGCGCTCGCGCGCCTGAAGCAGCTCGGCTTCGGTCAGCCGCAACGGCGAGGTGCGGCCGCCGGGATCGAGACGATGCAATCTGGACGAACGGCGCCACGAGGCCACGAGCGCGGACCTTGCCGCCTGACCTGACGCGATGGCGGCCTCGACACGGGCCGCGTGATGCCGGGGCATGGACCCATTCATCACAGTTTCCTCCGGGAGACAGACTAGGATGTGCCGGCGCTGCGCGGTTGATCTGCGTCAACTTCGAAAGAGCGCCGCACAGGCAAGAGCCCGTCGCGGCGCCGCCGTCAAGGCGGCCGCCGGGGTCCGGAGTTACGACCTTCGCAGGAGGGAAAGCCATGGGGGCGAATTTTGCGTTCGCTGTCGATTTCGAAGCTAGCGGAAACGCTACTTCGCCGGGATCATTCGAACGAGATCGCGCGGATTGACGTAGTCGAGCTGGAAGCGCGCCCGCTCGTCCAGCATGTCGGGGTCGATCCGCTCGGACCGCAGCAGCGACACCCGCTGCTCGCTCCTCGCACGCTCTCGCTTGAGCTGGGCCAGCTCGCTGGTCAGCGCGATGATCTCCTGGTCGAGTTCCTGGCGCGCGTTGAGGCCGTATTTGCCGGTGTAGGCGTTGACGCCGAAATAGCCGACGATGGCTACAGCCATCGCATAGAGGGCGAGACCGGTCAGGATCGATTTCAGACGCGCGCGGGAGACCATCTTGGGAAGATGGGACAGGTTGGTTAAGGGAGTGCTAATCGCCCCCTACTCCCAACACCTCTCGTCATGGCGGGTCACGACGTCACGGCCGGGACAAGCCCGGCCATGACGGGAGAATGAGGTCTCAGCCGTGGTGCTTGGCGACGTGCGCGGCGAAGGCGTCGATATAGGCCTGGAGCACCGGCTTCAGCGACTCCTTGACCAGATTGCCGTCCGCGTCGAAGGCGTCGCCGACCGCGTTCAGATAGGCCTCCGGCTGCTGCATGATCGGGCCGGAAATACCCGGCAGGATGTTCTGCAGCGTCTTTGCGGCGCTGACGCCGCCGAGCGGGCCCGGTGAATTCGAGATGATGCCGACCGGCTTGCCGTTGAACGAGCTCTTGCCATAGGGACGCGAGGCCACGTCGATGGCGTTCTTCAGCACACCCGGGATGGCGCGGTTGTATTCCGGCGTGACGAAAATGACGCCGTCCGACTTCTGCAGCTTGTCGCGGAAGGCCAGCCAGTCCGCGGGCGGCGCGCCCTCGAGGTCCTGGTTGAAGAACGAGATGCCGGCCGGCGTGACGACCTCGAGCTTGAGCGTATCAGGCGCAAGCTTGGCCAGCGCATTGGCCACCTTCAGCGAAAAGCTGTCCTTGCGCAGGCTGCCGGCGATCGTGACGATGTTGTAGGCCATGAGGTGTCCTTGAGGGCTTGAGCTGGAGTGCCGCGTGGCACTTAAACGATCCCGCCCGATGGATGCAAGTGCATGAACCGGCCGGATTTGGAAACGCTGTGTTTCGCGAAAGCAGACGGTGGGGCACCCGGGCTATGATCGACCCGCATCATTCGTTCCAAACAAATCAGGCCGCCAAGCGGCGGCCCGATCTATCGCGAATGTCCAACGCCGGTCAGATCGTCGGATTCCACGCCGACGGAATCAAGCGGTACTTGGCGCCGTCCTTCTCGACATGGCCGACCGACGGGAACGTGAAGTGGAAGCCGATGACGGTCGCCTTTTCGGCCGCCGCCATGTCGTAGAATTTTTGACGCGTCTCCTGTGCCAGCGCGGCATCGTTGTCGAACATCACATGCCAGTCGGGATTGCGCAGGAAGAATTCCGGAATGTTGGTGACATCCGACTGGATCAGCACCTTGGCATCGCCGGAGGCGACGGCGAACGAGGTATGGCCCGGCGTGTGGCCAGGCGTCGCGATCGAGGTGATGCCCGGCGCGACCTCCTTGCCCCACTCGAACTTGGTGATCCTGGACTCAAGCCCGGCGAAGGTCTTCTTCACGTTGGTGAGGTAGTTCTTCATCATCGGGTTGGACTCGGCCCTGGCCATGTTGTCCTCGCTGGTCCAGAACTCCCAGTCCTTGCCCGGCACCATGATCTCCGCATTGGGAAATGCGAGCGAGCCGTCGGCGAGACGGATGCCGTTGGTGTGATCGGGATGCAGATGCGAGAGCAGCACGATGTCGATGTTCTTGGGATCGACCCCGGCAGCCTGGAGATTTTGCAGGGTGCGACCGACGGCGCCCTTGCTCGCCTCGAGATTGGCGACGCCGTTGCCGGTGTCGATCAGCACGAGCTTGGAGCCGGTGTTGATGAGCTGCGGGTTGAACGGCACCGTGACCATGCCCTTCGGCATATAGGCCGCCTCACCTGCGGCCAACGCGTCTTCCTTCGGCTTGTTGACGACGAACTTGTCCGGCATCGGGAAGGTGCGCGCGCCGTCGTTGATCGAGGTGCACTCATAGCTGCCGACCTTGTAGCGATAGAAGCCCGGCGCCTGCGTCCCGGCTTGCGGCACGGCGGCATCGACGGCGGTCGGTCGAAGGCCGGTGATTGCGGCAGCACCGACGGCAGCGGCGCCTGCAAGCAAATGACGGCGATTGAGATCGGTCATGGAGAGGTCCTTCTTAGCCCTTGCGGTTTTCCGCATTCGATGGCGGCGGAATAATCCCGCGCTTCGCTCAGAAGGCAAGCCCTTCCTGCGGTGACCTGCCGTCGCGGACCACCATTATTTATTTGGGTTGATGAGGAATTTTTCGTCTATCGCCTGTCTGCGCCAGTATCGCTTCGGCGCCTGGCCGTAGACTCGCTTGAAGGCGTGCCCGAAGGCGCTTTCCGACGAATATCCTAACCGCGCGGCGGTTGCAGAAACGCTGGCGCCAAGCCGCAGTTGGTCGCGTGCCAGCCGCATGCGCCAGCGAAGCAAGTAGTCGAGCGGCGACAGCCCGACCAGAGACTTGAACCGCTTCGAAAACGCAGATCGCGACATCGCGATCGCGCCGGCCAATGCGTCCAGGGTCCAGGGGTGAGCGGCATCTGCGTGCATCAACCCGATTGCCTTGCCGATCCGGGCATCGACCAGCGCATTGATCCATCCGAGCCCCTCGCCGTCGGTTTGATCCAACGCCGCACGGAGCACCTGGACCAGCAGGACGTCGGCCAGCCTGTTGGTGAGCACCGCCGCTCCAATTCCCGTCCCCCTGATTTCGAGGTCCAGAATCCGGAGGGTGGACTGAATGACGGGCGCCGGCGCACTGCGTGACGGTATGAGCAGAAAGCGCGGCAGCGCGTCGAGCAGCAATTCGGCGTTCGTCGCTTCAAAGCCGAAACTGCCGGCGAGCAACACGGTATCGCCGCCGGCATGGCGCGCGACGTCCGACTGCGCCCAATCGAATGCCGCGATACCATCCTCGGAAGCAAGGTGTTCGTCGTTGGCCAGAACATAGGCCGGCGCATTGGAGAGAAGAAAGCAATCTCCGGAGGCGAGCTGATGGCGGGTTTCGTCGCCGAAATCGATCCAGCATTCGCCTTGAATGACCGCGCCGAACTTCAGGGCGGATTTTGCCGGGAACCGATACGACCAGCTGCCGCCCGCCTCGAACCGCGTACATCGCGCGGCGCGAACGTCCAAGAGTGAGAAGACCTGAGACAGGGGGTCCAAGGTCTCAGAGTCCAACGTCCTGCCCAGATGCTCATCCGAGAGTTTGTCCAAGGCTTGATCCGATCTCGACGATTTTCGACCCGCTCGAACATAGATCATC
>JAESGJ010000400.1_pt1 | contig 28315 bp, 22 predicted proteins | sample 9266241 | NCBI WGS metagenome assembly JAESGJ01 (sample SAMN14514841, study PRJNA621669) | algae metagenome | isolation source: Brasilonema octagenarum HA4186-MV1 and co-occurring heterotrophs from wet... | place: USA: Manoa Valley, Hawaii | collected 2009-07-20 | reverse complement strand
GACGACGTCGGGTTCTGCGACACCGTCGACGTCGTGCTCGGCGCCGTGCTGCCCGACGGCAGGGTCGAGGTCAGCGTGGAGAGGCTGGTGGTCACCAGTCCGTTGGCGCCGGTCGAGGTGAGCGTGACGACCTCGGTGACGGTTCCGCTGTCGGTCGAGCTGCCGGTCAGCGTGACCGCGAGCCCTCCGACCGCGAGCAGGGCCGCAGCCGCCGCGGCGCCGAACAGCACGGGCGGGCGCTTGTACCAGGCCAGCGGCGCGGAGTCGTCACCGAGGTCGTCCTCCTCCTCGTGCGCGAACGCCATCTCGGGCCTGGCGCCCGTCGCGGAGTACTCCGACCGGTAGTCGCCGCCGTCGTAGGGCACCGGCTCGCCGGTCGGACCGTCGTCCTGCGACCACGCCAGCTGGCCTGCCGTCGAGGAGCCGTCACCCGGAGGCGGCCCCGCGGGCGGCATGCCCGCCGCCCACCCCATCGTCGGTGCCAGACCGGTCGGCGCGTCGGTGGTCGGCGCCAATCCGGTTGGCGCCAGGCCGGTTTGGTCGTCGGCCACCGGCGCCAGCCCGGTCGAGGCCAGGCCCGTCTGGTCGTCGCCGAACCCCAGTGCCGCGACGACGGCCGCACCCGAGGCGATCGAGAGGACCGGCAGCGCGGTCGTGACGACGGGGACGCGCAGGCGTTCCGAGAGCCGCTGGGTGACCAGTGGAATGGCGGCGCCCCCACCCACGGTCGCGACCGCGGAGACGCTCGCGAACGGAATTCCGTAGCCCTGCAAGGTGTCCGAGATCGCCGTCAGCAGCCCTGCCAGCGGTGGATCGATCAGCCGCTCGAGTTCGGCCCTGGTGACCCGCACGTCGGAGGAGTAGCCGGGAAGCTCCGCCTGGATCACGGCCGTGGTGTCCGACGACAGTCGCTCCTTGGCCGCGCGGCACTGGTCGCGAAGGCGGGTCAGCGAGCCCACCGCGGCGGTACTGGCGGGGTCGGCCGCATTGGCGTCGGCGATGCCCGTGACGACGTGGTTGAGCAGCGCCTGGTCGACGAGGTCACCGGAGAACTCCGGGTACCTGACGGTGCTGCCGATGATGCCAAGACCCGCCCTGGCGTCGGCAAGGGTCACGCTGGTTCCGCCACCGCCGAAGTCGCACAGCACCACGACGCCATCGGTGGGCAGTCCCGGTGACGCCGACAGGCCCGCGAGCGCGGCGGCCGCGTCGGGCACCAGCGTGGCGGGGACCCCGCCGGGAGACAGGCCCGGCTTGGCGCGCAGGGCGTTGCGCAGGGCGCCGACGACGCCAGGGCCCCAGTACGACGGCACCGCGATCGTGACCGGCTCGCCGCCGCCCGCGGTGCGGGCCATCACGTCGAGCGCCTCCACCAGCACCACCTCGCCGCGGTGGGACGACCCGTCGGCGGCCACCAGCGGAACCGGGTCACCGACCCGCTCGACGAACCCGGCCAGGACCAGCCCCGGCTGGTTCGGCCCGGGGAATGCCCCGACCTCGGGCGCGCGGTCGGGGTAGATGGTCAGGACCGAGCGCCGCGTCACCGGTGCGGCGCCGGAGCGGGCCGCGACCAGGTTGGTGGTGCCGACGGACAATCCGAGTGAGTCGCTCATGCACATCCCTGCCGGATCGGAGAAAATCAGCCCTCACCATAGCGGCTCTCCCGCCCGGCCACGGTGCAATCCCCCTAATGTCGGCGAGCCCCTAACGGGCCGCCCCCTAACGGGGCGGGACGGTGGGTGGGTTCAGCACCGATCCCAGGGGCGCCGTCCGCCGATAGCATTCGAGCCGAACCCACCCGACCCGCCGAACAGGAGGTGCGCCATGGCGAACTCACTTCTCGACTTCGTCATGTCCCTGGTGCGCGACCCGGACGCGGCCGCGCACTACGCCGCGGACCCGGCCCAGGCCATCGCCGACGCCCACCTGACCGACGTGACGAGTGCGGACGTCAACCACCTGATTCCCGTCGTCGCGGAATCGATGTCGACCGTCGTGCCGACGGCGGGGACGTCCGGTGGTGGCGACACCCTGCTCGACTCGGTCCACAACGTGTGGGCCAGCGGCGCCGCAACGGCTGCCTTCGACGCCTTCGACGACCACCTTCCGATCCAGGGGAGCGACATCGTCGCAGATCACGTCCCCACCATCACCACGGCGGTCGACCAGCCCGCGGACAGCGCGCCGACGATCGTCGACCACGGATTCGACGCCGTGCCGTTGCTCGCGGAGCCGGCAGACCAGGGGGTCGCATTCGACACGCACCTCGTCGACGACGTGCACGTGCCGGACGTCGCGTCCCTCGACGACGCGCACCACGTCGACTATCACCCCGACGATCACCTCGACGACCACCCCCAGGGCCCGGGCTTCGACATCTTCACGTGAGCCCGTCACCCCAGGTTCGACCCGACAGCGCGGCCAGCAATGGCCGCGCTGTCGTCGTATTCATGCAGGTCAATCGACCGCTGCCCCACTACCCCCAGCTTCCCCCTAATCCCCTAACCGATCCCCCAGAGGTACCCCGTAACGGCCCCAACGAGCGACGGGTGGCTGCCCCGTTTCCGGCGACCGGACCGGCTCATAACGTAGTCCCCAGATCGCCGAGACACTGGCGACAGACCTGAACACGGGAACCACCCCCTACCGAAAGGCACTCCGATGACCAACCTCCTCGACTTCATCCTCGACCTCTTCCGCAGCCCCGATGTGGCGGCCACCTTCGTCCGGGATCCCGATGGCGCACTGCGCGACGCGGGCCTGCCCAACGTCAGCGCGGCCCAGTTCCAGGCCGTTGCCGCCAGCGCCGCACCCGCCGGTGTCTTCCTGGGCGGCGGCGACCCGGTCCAGGGTCTGCAGCACGCGGTCGCGAACTACCACAGCATCCCGGCCGCGTTCTCGCCCCAGACCGCGTTCGTCCCGCAGACCGACTTCGCCAGCAACAACGACACCCAGCTGGCGAGCAACAACGACTTCATGAGCCCCGACCAGCACGCCGGCGCCAACGCCCAGAACGGCGCCTTCAACCTCGGCTTCGGCGACATCACCCTCGGTGGCAACCACACCGAGAACACCGCCACCAACGGCGGCGTCGTCAACACCGGCAGCGCCGGGCACATCGACACCACCAGCGTCAACGGGGACGGCAACGTCGTCGGCCACGACAACAACGCCAACACCGGCGTCATCGAGAGCGGCAGCCACTCGCCGATCATCGTGGGCGAGGGCAACCAGACCTCGGTGAAGGACACCAGCCAGCACTCCGGTGGCGACATCATCGACGGCAACCAGGGCACCGTCATCAAGGACAACGACATGTCCGGTGGCCACGGCGGCAGCGCGAGCGCCGGTGGCGGCGGCGGTCTGCTCGGCATCGGCAACGGTGGCAACACCGCCAACGCCGGTGGCGGCGGTGGCGGCGGTTCGATCATCGTCAACGACCAGGGCAACCACTCGAACAACACCACCACGACCGTGGGCGGCAACCAGACCACGGCGGGTCACGACGTGGGCAGCGGCAACAGCACCAGCGTCGACTCCTCGACCCACACCGCCAGCACGGTGCACGAGGACAACACGTTCGCGCAGGACAACTCCACGCACACCGACAGCTCGGTGCACAGTGACAGCTCGATCCACAGCGACAACACGTTCTCCCAGGAGAACTCACTGCACCAGGACACCCACATCCAGCCCGATACGCACATCGGCTTCTGACGAACACCCACCGCGGCCGGCGGGGACCTCGCTCGAGGTTCCCGCCGGTTCGCACGCCTACCGTGAGTGGGTGAGGAGAAGGACGCCATGACGCAGCCGAACGACCCACGCAAAGTCAACGTCATCGTCGAGTTGATCGACCACAGCACCACGATCGCGCGCGACTACGAACGCGGCGATCTGGTCGACCGACTCGCGACGGCCAAGGCGCGGATCAGCGACCCGCAGATCCGCGTGGTCATCGCGGGCCAGCTCAAGCAGGGCAAGAGCCAGCTGCTGAACTCTCTGCTCAACGTGCCCGTCGCCCGCGTCGGCGACGACGAGACCACCACGCTCGCGACGGTGGTGTCCTACGGCGAGCAGGCCTCGGCCCGCATCATCGTCGCCAGGGGCGAGGGCGCCGAGCCCGAGGCCATCGAGATCCCGGTGGCCGACGTCCGCAACGACCTTCGCCGTGCGCCCCAGGCGGGCGGTCGCGAGGTGTTGCGCGTCGAGGTGACGGCGCCAAGCCCACTGCTCAAGAACGGGCTGGCGTTCGTCGACACCCCCGGCGTCGGCGGCCACGGCCAGCCGCACCTGTCGGCGACGCTGGGCCTGCTCCCGGACGCGGACGCCATGCTGATGATCAGCGACACCAGCCAGGAGTTCACCGAACCCGAGATGACGTTCATCCGGCAGGCCGTCGAAATCTGTCCGCTGGCAACGATTCTCGCCACGAAGACCGATCTGTACCCGCACTGGCGCGAGATCGTCGCCGCCAACGTCGCGCATCTGCAGCGGGCCGGCGTCACCACCCCCGTCGTTCCCGTGTCGTCGGTTCTGCGCAGCCACGCCATCCAGATGAACGACAAGGAGCTCAACGAAGAGTCGAACTTCCCGGCGATCGTGAAGTTCCTCAGCGAGAAGGTGCTCAGCCGCGAGAACGACCGGGTCCGCGACCAGGTGCTCGCCGAGGTCCGGTCCGTCGCCGAGCATCTCACCATGACCGTCGAGACCGAGCTGGCATCGATCAACGACCCCGACGCCAGGGATGCGCTCAACGCCGATCTCGAGAGGCGCAAGCAGGAGGCGCAGGACGCCCTGCAGCACACCGCGTTGTGGCAACAGGTGCTCAACGACGGCATCACCGACCTCACCGCGGACGTCGACCACGACATGCGTGCCCGCTTCCGCGCCATCAGCCAGCACACCGAGCGCGTCATCGACGGCTGCGACCCGACCCAGCACTGGGCCGAGATCGGCGCCGAGCTCGAGAACGCCGTCGCCACCGCCGTCGGCGACAACTTCGTCTGGGCCTACCGGCGGGCCGAGGCACTCGCCGCCGAGGTCGGCCGCACCTTCTCCGAGGCCGGGCTCGACGCCGTCAGGATGCCGCAGATCAACGCCCGCGACATGGGGGCGGGCTTCGGCGAGATGAAGTCGCTCGGCCGATTGGAGGCAAAACCAATTGGCAAGGGGCACAAGGTCGTCACCGGCATGCGCGGTTCGTACGGCGGCGTGCTGATGTTCGGCATGCTGACGTCCTTCGCGGGGCTCGGCATGTTCAATCCGCTGTCGCTCGGCGCGGGTCTCGTCCTCGGCCGCAAGGCCTACAAGGAGGACATGGAGAACCGCATGCTGCGGGTCCGCAACGAGGCGAAGACCAACATGCGCCGCTTCGTCGACGACGTGTCGTTCGTCGTGAGCAAGGAATCCAGGGACCGGCTCAAGGGCGTCCAGCGCCAACTGCGCGACCACTACCGCGACATCGCCAACCAGACCACGCGGTCGCTGAACGAGTCGCTCCAGGCGTCTCTTGCGGCCGCAAAGATGGAGATGGACGAGCGCGACACCAGGGTCCGGGAGCTGGAACGGCGGCTGAACATCCTGCGGCAGGTCACCGAACACGCGGTCAACCTCTCGCCGAAGCCGGACACCGTCGCCAGGTAACTTCGCAGGCACTGTGCCTAAGCTGGTGAGCCGACATGAGTACGAGCGATCGGGTGCGGGCCATCCTGGGCGGCACCGTCCAGGCCTATCGCAATGACCCCGCCTATGCCGGTCGTCAGGACGTGCACCTCGAGCTGGACCGCATCGGCAAGCGGCTCAACCAGCCGATCCGGATCGCGCTCGCAGGCACGCTGAAGGCGGGCAAGTCGACGCTCGTCAACGCCCTCGTCGGCGAGGCGATCGCACCGACGGACGCCACCGAGGCCACCCGGATCGTGACGTGGTTTCGCCACGGCGCCACCCCCAAGGTGACCGCGAACCACCGCGGTGGCAGGCGGTCGAACGTGCCGATCGGCCGTGACGCAGGCCTGACGTTCGACTTCGCCAGCCTCGACGCGGACGACATCCTCGACCTCGACGTCGAGTGGCCCGCCGCCGAGCTCGTCGACACCACCATCATCGACACACCAGGCACGTCGTCGCTGTCACGCGACGTCTCCGAGCGCACGCTGCGCCTGCTGGTGCCCGAGGACGGCGTGCCGCGGGTCGACGCGGTCGTGTTCCTGCTGCGCACGTTGAACGCGGCGGACATCGCCCTCCTCAAGCAGATTGGCACGCTGGTCGGCGGATCCGCGGGCGCGCTGGGCGTCATCGGCGTGGCGTCGCGGGCCGACGAGATCGGGGCGGGCCGGATCGACGCGATGCTGTCCGCCAAGGACGTCGCGACGCGGTTCACCGCCGAGATGGACAAGACCGGCATCTGCCAGGCCGTCGTCCCGGTGTCGGGACTGCTCGCGCTGACCGCGCGGACGCTGCGGCAGAGCGAGTTCGTCGCCCTCGAGAAGCTCGCCGGAGTCGATGCGGCCGAGCTCGCCAAGGCCATGCTGTCGGTGGACCGCTTCGTCCGCGAGGACAGCCAGCTGCCGGTCGACGCGCCGACCCGGGCCGCGCTGCTCGAGCGGTTCGGCATGTTCGGCATCAGGATTTCGATCGCGGTGCTGCGGGCGGGCATCAGCGACTCGGTGGCGTTGGCCGACGAGCTGCTCGAGCGCAGCGGGCTGATCGCGCTGCGCGACGTCATCGATCAGCAGTTCGCCCAGCGGTCGGATCTGTTGAAGGCGCACACGGCCCTGCTGTCGCTGCGGCGGGTCGTCGAGGACAACCCCATCTTCGCGACGCCGTACATCGTCGCCGACATCGATCCCCTGCTCGCCGACACCCACGCCTTCGAGGAACTGCGGCTGCTCAGCCAGTTGCGCTCGCGTGCAACGACTTTCAATGATGACGAGATGGCTTCGCTGCGCCGCATCATCGGAGGGTCGGGTACCGACGCGGCGAGCAGGCTCGGTCTGCAACCGGACACCCCCTACGACGGCCCCCGCGCGGCGTTCTCCGCCGCGCAGCGGTGGCGGCGCCGCGCCGACCATCCGCTGAATGATCCGTTCACCACCAGGGCGTGCCGCGCAGCGGTCCGCAGCGCGGAGGCGATGGTCGCCGACTTTGCCGCGCAGGGTCGCTGAGGGGCGTGGGATGGAAAGGACAAGTACCGTCAACCCGATGAGGTCTTCCGAACCAGGCGTGGATCGAGGGGTGCGTTGAGCGCCTCCGACATCGCGCTGGTCGCGCGCGAGTTCCTGCGCAATCCCGCCGCGATAGGTGCCGTGGCCCCCAGTTCAGCCCGCTTGGCGGCGGCCGTCGTCGCGCCGATCCCGTCCCGCGGCGACCCACTGGTCGTCGAACTCGGCAGCGGAACGGGCGCGTTCACCAGCGCCATCCAGGCCCAGCTCGGCGGGCGGGGGCACCACGTCGCCGTCGAGCTGAATCCGCGCCTGGCGGCCCTGGCGGCGCGCCGGTTCCCTGCGGTCGAGGTCGTGCACGGCAATGCCGAGCACCTGCCGGAGATCCTGGGCAGCCGGCTGCTCGGGCACGCCGACGTCGTGGTCAGCGGCCTGCCGTGGGCCGCCTTCCCGCAGGCTGCTCAGCAGTCCATCTTGGACGGCGTGCTTGCGGTGCTGAGCCCCAACGGCGCCTTCACGACGTTCGGCTACGTCGGGGTGCACGGCATGCGGCCGGCCCGCCGCTTCCGCGCCATGCTCGCCGAGCGGTTCGAGGAGGTCGTGGCAGGGCGGATGGTGGTGCAGAACCTGCCGCCCGCGTTCGTCTACTACACGCGCCGTCCGGTGATCGCGGAGCCCGTCGCGGTGCCGCTCCGCGTCAGGGACGCGGGTATAGCGTCCTGGTCTCGTTGAACGTCGGCCGCCTGCGACCGTCGTCGTAGGTGGTCGGTGTGTGCGTGTGCGGCAGGTTGGACGGGTTGAACGACGTCGTCGTGTCGGTACTGGGCGTCGTCGACGACGAGGACGTGTCGCCGGGGTTGATGTCCGTGGTCATCGGAGGGCTCGTGCTGGTGATGGTCTCGGTGGTGCTGGTGGTCTCCAACGCCGTCGTGCTGGTGCCCGAGCCGCTGGGTTCGAGGTAGTACTGCGAGGCGGGCGAGGGCCCGTCGGACCCGCCCACCATCCACGAGATCGCCAACCACAGCAGGCCGATCACGGCGAGTGCTCCGACGCTGGCGCCGACGACGGTCGAGGTGCGTTCGTGCCAGGCGGGCTCGTCGTCCGTACGGTCGTCGCGGTCGGGGGTCACGGGAACCGATAGTAGCCGCGGGTGCGGAGCCTCTCCCGTGGCTCGAGCGCGGTCGCTGGGGCCGACGAGTTTGGGCGCGCGCCCGGGTCGTCGGGCCACCGTCGCGGGGTGGGGGCGGCGGCGCGGGCGTCGCCGCTTAGCAAACAATTGGTCTTGATTTCGGGGAATCCGGGGGCGAAGCCTCAGCCGTTGCCTGCGTCATCGGCCACGGTGGCGGTTAGGCCTCTGGTCTGGCCCTCTGACCTGTTTCTTTGCAAACTCCTCCGCAAAATCGTCCGAACCGAGGAGCAAAGCCCATTTTGAATCCATGTGGGGCACAGCTGGTAATCAGCATCGGCCTGCAGATCTAGCAATGTCGTTGCGTTCGAAAACATCAATTGACGCGAGCGTGACAATTCGCCAATCGCGCCTCATCATTTAGCGGATGGGGCTCGTTCATGAGCGTGAGTGAACGGAAGTCGGGGGACTTATGCGATACGAAAACGCGGCGCCGGTGGTTGCGCCGCAGAACCAGTTGGGAAGCCTTGCGAGGCACTGGTCCTTTGCGGCCGTGCCTGAGGTGGGGCATGCGCGCAGGCACGGTGCTGACCTGCGGTCGGGCGCCTCGGCGGCGGGGGCGCACGCCGAGGGTCGGGAGGTCTCGCCCGCCACGAACATCCTGATCATCGACGACTACGCGCTGTATCGCGACAACCTGGCCGCCACCCTCGCCGCGACCGGCTCGGCGTCCACGAGTGTCGCGTGGGACCTGGAATCGCTCTGCGTGGCACTCGAGTCGCACCGTCCCGACGTCATCCTGGTCAACATGGCCACCCGCCAGAGCGTGTCCTTGCTGCGGCAGGTATTCGACGTGTACCCGGGCGCACGGGTGATAGCCCTGGGTATCTCCGAGGACGACGAGTCCCAGATCGTCGCGTGTGCCGAGGCGGGAGTCGCCGGCTACCACCTGCGCACCGACTCCCTGGAGGATCTCGCGCACCTCATTCCCCGGATCGGCCGTGGCGAGTCGCTGTGTTCACCGCGCATCGCCACGATGCTGCTGCGCCGGCTGTCCACCCTGGCGTCGCGCCGGCAGCCGGTGGAGAAGGGCTTGGCCCTGACTGCCCGCGAGGACCAGATCCTCCGTCTGCTCGACATGGGCCTTTCGAACCAGGCCATCGCGTCGCACCTGTGCATCGCGGTGCATACGGTGAAGAACCACGTGCACAGCCTGTTGACCAAGCTGGACGCGCGCACCCGCGCCGAGGCCGTCGTCCGGTTCCGGGCCATGAACAACCCGGATGTCCCCCTGGCGAACTAGTCCCTGGGACTAACCCAAATTGGTCCCGATGGTCCATGTACGCCGAACGGCGAGTACTGGATAGTGTTGGTGCACAGTTTCTTTGCTGCGTGCCAGGCGATGAAACTCTGCGCGAGCAGCCTCGGCAACCTCGGTACGGCGCATACCGGGGATCGCGGTGGTTGCGGGCACCGGGTCGCCGACGTCGCCGACCGGAGGCCCGCGAAAGACACTTGGCCCGGCCCACGACGCATCCAGCGGGTTCGCAGGACGTGCGCCGACCACGGGTCCGGCACTACGGATGGCCGCTCGGGCCGCACGGGTCCGCAATGGCGCGGCGGCATCGCCGTCCGCAGTGTCCGGCGGGGTAGCCGTGCGAAGACATGACGGTGTCGGCGCGGCACTGCCGGGCAACCGCGGGTGACGGTCAGGTGAACTGGCCGACGACCTCGCTCGCGAAGAACTCCACGTGCTCGAGATCGGACATGTCCAGCACCTGGAGGTACACGCGCTGCACCCCGGCATCGACGAAGGGCGCCAGCTTGTCGGCGATCTCGGCGGGCGTGCCGACGAGCGGTGAGTTGCCGCGCAACTCGTCGACGTCGCGACCGATGGCGGCGGCCCGCGCCGCGACCTGGGCGTCGTCACGACCGGCGCACACGACGAAGGCCGCGGAGTACGTCAGCGAGTCGGCGGCGCGGCCCGCGTCGGCGACGGCCGCCGCCACGCGCCCGTACTGCGCCGTGAGCGTGTCGAGGTCGGCGAACGGGATGTTGAACTCCGAGGCGTACTTCGCCGTCAGGGCGGGCGTGCGCTTCGGGCCGCCGCCGCCGATGATGATCGGCGGGTACGGCGACTGTGCGGGCTTCGGAAGGGCCGGAGAGTTCTTCACGGTGTAGTTCTTGCCCGCGTAGTCGAAGGTCTGGCCGACGGGCGTGCTCCACAGTCCGGTGAGGATGTCCAGCTGCTCGGTCAAGCGATCGAAGCGCTCGCCGAGGGGCGGGAACGGGATGGCGTAGGCGTCGTGCTCGGCCTCGAACCAGCCGGCGCCGATGCCCAAGTCGACACGGCCACCGCTCATTTCGTCGACCTGGGCCACCGAGATCGCCAGCACGCCCGGGTGGCGGAACGTCGCGGAGGTGACCATGGTGCCGAGCCGGATGGTCGACGTCTCACGGGCGATGCCCGCCAGCGTCACCCAGGAGTCGGTCGGACCCGGCAGCCCGTCACCGGCCATCGCCACGTAGTGGTCCGACCGGAAGAACGCGGAGTAACCGCTGCCCTCCGCGGCCCGCGCCACGGCCAGTTGATCTCGGTAGGTGGCGCCCTGCTGGGGTTCGACGAATACGCGGAAGTCCATGTCCCCCAGCCTAGTGCGCCGTCTAGAGGCCGCGCTCCCCGGCGCGTACCGCCGCGACGGCGGCGTCGTCGCCCGTGAACTCGAGCCTGGCCTGGTCCCGGCCCGAGATGAACATCAGCAGCTCGCCGGGAGGGCCGGTGACCGTCACGTCGGGTCCCTTGCCGAGGGTGACCAGCGTCTTGCCGTCCGGCGTGCGCAGCGCAATGCGGCCGGGCGTCTTCGACATCGTCATCCGTGACATCAACGACACCTGCCGTGCCAGCGCGGTCGTCGTCGCCTCGTCGAGTTCACGTGGCTCCCAACCACTTACGGCGCGCCGGACGTCCTCGTGGTGGATGAACATCTCGGCGACGTTGACGAACGGGTCCAGGAGCTTGAACGGTGAGAGCAGCGGCGGCCCCGACGCGATCTGGTCGAGAAGCACGTTCCAGTCGTTCTGGGTCGCCACGTGCTCCTGCACCCGTGCGGTGTAGCCGGCGAGTGCGGGCACCAGGATGCCCGGCGCGGCGTCGAGCCGTCGCTCCCGCACGACGAGGTGGGCGGCGAGGTCCCTGGTGGACCAATCTCCGCACAGCGTGGGCTGATCGGGGCCGACCCCGCGCATGGTGGTGACGAGCGCCGCGCGCTCCCGTTGGGCAATGGACATCACGAGTCTCCCTTGTCGAGTGCGCGGTCGAGGTTGATCGCCGCGCTGATGAGTGCGAAGTGCGTGAAGGCCTGCGGGAAGTTGCCGACCTGGTCGCCGGTGGCGCTGACCTGCTCGGCGTAGAGGCCGACGTGGTTGGCGTAGGTGAACATCTTCTCCAGTGCCAGTTGCGCATCGTCGAGCCTGCCCGCTCTGGTGAGGGCCTCGACGTACCAGAAGGAGCACAGCGAGAAGGTGCCCTCCTCGCCGTCGAGGCCGTCGGACTCCGGCGTGTAGCGGAACACCAGGCTGTCGGTGACGAGGGCTGCCTCGATAGCGTCGAGGGTGGAGAGGAACTTCGGGTCGGCGGGCGAGAGGAACTTGACCATCGGCATCAGCAGGACGCCCGCATCGAGTGCGTCGCCGCCCTCGGTCTGCGTGAACGCCTGCAGGTGCTCGTTCCAGCAGCGCGTCATGATGCGGTCGTAGATCTCGTCGCGCGCCTTCGACCAGGCGCCGATGTCACCGGGCAGCCCGCGCTGCCTGGCGACGCGGATGGCCCGCTCGAGTGCCACCCAGCACATCAGCCGTGACGTCGTGTAGGCGCGGTCCTCGCCGCGCACCTCCCACATGCCAGCGTCCTCGCGGTCCCAGTTCTCCATCACCCACGTGACGACCTCGATCACGTCGTTCCAGGCGTCGCTGCTGATACCGGGTCCGTACTTGTTGAACAGGTAGATGGAATCGATGATGTCGCCGTAGATGTCGAGTTGGAGCTGTTGGACGGCGGCGTTCCCGACGCGCACCGGGAGCGACTCCCGGTAGCCGCTGAGATGGTCGAGCTCGGTCTCCTCCACCGGTGCGTTGCCGTCGATGTCGTAGAGCACGCGCAGCGGACCCGTGGCGGCGCTGTCGTCGCGTTCGTCGCCGAGGCGTTTCGACAGCCACCCGATGAACGCGCGCGCCTCGTCGGTGAAGCCCAGCCTCAGCAGGGCGTACAGACTGAATCCCGCGTCGCGGACCCACACGTAGCGGTAGTCCCAATTACGGCTTCCCCCAATGAATTCCGGGAGGCTCGTGGTCGGAGCGGCAATGATGGCACCGGTAGTCTCGTGGGTGAGCAGCTTGAGCGTGATCGCGGACCGGTGCACCGTCTCGCGCCACCGGCCGGTGTAGCGCGACTGCGCCAGCCAGTGCCGCCAGTACGAGGTGGTGGCATCGAGCAGGGCGTCGGTGACGTCGACCGCGTTGGCGGACGGCATGTCGTCACCGTCGAGGATCTCCAGGATGAACAGCGCGGTGTCGCCCTTGGTGAGTTCCACCTCGGCGGTCACCGTGGTGTTGTCGGACCCGGACTCGACCTGCAGGTCGGTGGTGGCAATCAGGCCCATCCGCACGCCGTCGCCGGTGACCAGCACGCCGTCGCCCGCGTACTCGGCGACGCAGTTCTGGCGGGCGTAGTCGGGCTTCGCGTCGAACCGCATCGCGAGCCGGATCTTGCCCCGCACCCCACTGACCCTGCGCACGATGCGCTGCCGGTGCTCCGGGTCGCCGATGCCGAGCACGGGCATGAAGTCGTGCACTTCGGCTACGCCGTCGGCGGTGAGGAAGCGCGTGATGAGCACGGCGGTGTCCGGGAAGTAGAACTGCTGGGTGCGCGGGTCGTCGCAGGACGGCGCCAGATGCCAGGCGCCGCCGCGGTCCTTGTCGAGGATGGCGCCGAAGACGCTGGGGGAGTCGAAGCGTGGCGCGCAGAACCAGTCGATGGTGCCGTCGGTCGCGACCAGTGCGCAGGTCCGGAGGTCACCGATGAGGCCGTGATCGGCGATCGCGGGCCAGCTCTCAGTCATCGGGACCCCATGAAACGGGAGCGTACGGCAGTGCGGGAGGAGGACCGCTCACGCGGCCGCCGGCACGTCGAGGAGGGCGTTCTGCACGACTTCGGTGAGCGCAGGATGCACCCAGTAGGGCCGCCGCGCCAAATCGTCGGCGGGGATGCCGAATTCGATCGCCACCACGAAGACGTGGATCAGGGTGGCGGCCTGCGGGCCGATCACGTGCGCGCCGAGGATCAGCCCCGTGTTGCCGTCGACCAGCACCTTGCAGAAACCGTCGGTGTCGTGCATGGCCCAGCCGTAGGCGACGTCGGAGAACGCCGTCCGGCCCACCAGATAGTCGGGATGACTCTCCCGGCACTGCTCCTCGGTCATGCCCACCGATGCCATCTGCGGTTCGGTGAAGACCGCCGACGGCACGTTGGCGTGGCTGACGGCGCGCATCCGGTCGGGGTGCAGCAGATTGTGCTTCACCGCGTCGGCCTCTCGGTTGGCGACGTGCTTGAGCGGCACGGGGCTGCTGACGTCGCCCAGCGCGAACACTCCGTCGGCGCTGGTGCGGAAGAACTCGTCGACCGACACCCTGCCGTGGTCGTCGACCTCGATGCCGGCGGCGGCCACCTTCAGTCGGTCGGCGTTGGGGGTGCGGCCCGACGCGACCAGAAGCACGTCGGCGCTGACGGTGCTGCCATCCTCGAGGGTCAGGGTCAGATCGCCTGGCGTGCCGTCGAGGGCCGTGACCTCCGTGGCCAGGTGCAGGTTCCAGCGCTTGCGCATCAGGTCGGTGAACGTGCGGCGCACCTCGTCGTCCTGCGGGCCACCGAGAAGAAGGTCGGACTTCTCGACGATCGTGATGTCGCTGCCCGCCGCCGCGAAGACGTGGGCGAGTTCGGCGGCGATGTAGCCACCGCCGAGGATCGCGAGTCGCCGTGGTGGGGCGTCCATCCGCATGATCGTGTCGGACGTCTCGTAGGGCAGCCCGGACTCGGCGATGACGGGCGGGATGACGGGCCTGCCGCCATTGGCCACCACGATCCGGTCGGCGGTGAGCTCGCGCCGGTGTCCTTCGTGGCCGGTGACGATCAGCGTGCGCGGGCCGGTGAACTCGGCATGGCCGTCGTAGTAGGTGATGTTCGACGCGTCCCGGCGACCCTGGCGGCCCTCGTCGGAATGCCGGTCGGTCAGACCGAAGACCCGTTGGCGAACGTCGACCCAGCGCACGCCGTCGAGCCGGGCGTCGACGTCGAACTCACCGGCGGCTGCCACCGTGTCGGCCACCTGGGCGGTGTAGGCGAGCATCTTCGACGGGATGCAGCCGTAGTTCAGGCAGGTGCCGCCCGCTCGTCGGTCCTCGACGAGGGCGATGTCCCAGTCGGCCATCTCGTCACCGATGACGGAATTGCCCGAGCCCGTGCCGATGACTGCCAGATCGTGATGCGTCACCGGCCAGACTTTCCCGCGATCACCTCGTGGCTAAACCATCACGGGAGAGCTCGTGGCAAAGCTCAGAAGGCCTCCACCTTCTGGATGGCGATGAAGGCGCCGTGGTGGGTGCTGTCGTTGGTGAAGCGGGTGCCGTCCTCGGTCGCGACGATCGTCCAGCCCACCGCCGCGTAGGTGCGGTAGTCGATGGGGACGACGGGGATGTCACCGAGGTTGCCGACGATCCAGCGCAACTGGCCACCCGCGGTCACGCTCACACCGTTGGCGGGCGAGCCGTCGACCACCGGCGGATTGGTGAACGGCGCCTCGCAGCCGACGCTCGTCGCGCTGATCTGGCAGCGCGTCTGGCCGGACTTCGTCGTGATGAAGACGTAGCCGTTCTGCGGAGCGAGCGTCTCGCCGGGGGCGGGCGCCGCGGTCGCCGACGGCGTGGGGGACGGGGACGGCGTCGGACTGCTGAGCGACGGCCGCGGCGTCGGGAAGGTCGGCTCGGTGGGATTCTGGGCGTTGGGCTGTGGGCTGCCGGGAACCGTGGTCTGGCAGCCGGACAGGAGCGCACCCACCGCGAGCGCGCTGACCACTGCCAACCGTTTCGTCATCGCCGTCAAGGCTACGCAGCCGGTGACGGAAGTGACGGCAGTGACTCACCGCCATCAGCAATCGCTCAGTCGAAGAGGTCGGGCTGTTCCCTGGTGATCTTGGCGAACAGCGGCTGGAAGCTGAACCACCCGGCAAAGTGACTGCCGACCTGCCCGCGGGTCAGCGCGGCCATCTCGTCGTCGATGAGCACCGGCGTGCCAGCCGCCTCGGCCATGAGCTGCGCCTGGCAGGACCGCTCCATCGTGATGAACCACCACGCGGCCTCCTCGACGGAGTGGCCGACGGTGAGCAGGCCGTGATTGCGCAGGATGGCGGCCTTGCGATCATCGAGCGCATGGGCGATCCGCTTGCCCTCCTCGAGGTCGAGGACGACGCCCGAATACGCGTCGAAGAGGGCGTGGTCGCCGTAGAACGCGCATGCGTCCTGAGTGATGGGGTCGAGCAGCCTGCCCAGCGTCGACCACGTCTTGCCGTACACCGAATGCGAGTGCGCGGCGCCGATGACGTCCGGGCGGGCCGCGTGGACCTGGGAGTGAATGGCGAAGGCCGCCTGGTTCACCGGGCGGTCGCCGTGCACGATCTCGCCGTCGTGGCGCACCAGCAGGAGGTCGCTGACGCGGATGTGCCCGAAGTGCATGCCGAACGGATTGACCCAGAAGTGGTCGGTGAACTCCGGGTCACGGGCCGTGATGTGCCCGGCCACCCCCTCGTCGAAGCCGAACCGGCTGAACAGCCGGAAGGCGGCAGCCAGGTTCTGCTTGCGGTGCAGCCGTTCCTCCTCGACCGTGCGGTCGGTGCGGGGCAGCAGCGCTGCGGCGTTGCCACCAGCGAGCTTGGTGGCGTCTTCGATTCCGGTCTCGGCCATGCCCGATGGTACGTCCGGAGGCTGGCCGTCAACTCGGAGTTCGCCGGGGGATCTGCTTGCATGGGGGCATGCAGTGCAATCGGCGGACCGCGCTGGGGCTGGCAGGCGGAGTGGCCGCGATGGTGGCCGGTTGTTCGTCGGGTGCGCCCGCGGCCAGGGGCGACGACGATGGGCCCGTGCGCATCACCTACGGCAGCCACCCCAGTCAGTACGCCGAACTGTCCCTCCCCGGCGGGACGGTGCAGGCGCCCGTGGTGGTGATCCTGCACGGCGGTTACTGGTCGGCGAGCTACGGCGCGGAACTCGGACGCCCGCTGGCCGCCGACCTCGTCGGCCGTGGGTTCGCCGCGCTCAACGTCGAGTACCGCAGGGTGGGTGACGGGGGCGGCTGGCCGCAGACGGGTGATGACGTCGCTGCCGCGGTCGCGGCACTGCGTGGGCACGCCACAGGGCTCGACCTGAACCGTGTTGTGGGACTTGGGCATTCGGCTGGCGGTCAGCTCGCGGGGTGGCTGGCGTCGCGCCGCGGAGCACCCGTGCCGCTGACCGGTGTGGTACTGCAGGCCGGCGTGCTGGACCTGGCCCGCGGTTCGGCGGAGGGTCTGGGTGGCGGCGCGGTCGACGGTTACCTCGGTGGCTCGCCCACCGAAGTCCCCGCGGCCTACGCGCAGGCCTCGCCGATCGCCCTGGTACCGCTGGGCGTGCCCACGCTCTGTGTGCACGGCACCGCCGACGGGCTGGTGCCGATCAGTCAGTCGAGGGACTTCTCCGCCGCGGCACTGGCGGCGGGGGACAGCTGTGAACTGCAGACGTTCGACGGCGACCACTTCGCCCCGATCACCGTCGGTTCGCCCGCCTGGGACCTCTGTGTCGAAGGTTTGCGCAAATTGGCTCACACATGAGCTTCGACGCGCGGACGCGGCGTGAACTGGCTCCCTTTGTACCGCGCATTGATTCTGCGGGCGACGATCGTGGCAGGTAGGCTACCCCGAACGTTCGGATGAACGGGGACGGCCAAGACGCTCGGGGAAGCCATGGCGTTATTGACGGGGGATGACAATAGTTCGCTCGCATCCCCCCTTCGTCGATCGCGACTGCCGCTCGGGTTGCTTCTGGTGCCTTCCCTGGTGGTGCTGAACACCGTCGGCCCCTGGGGTGACGGGGTCGCGCTCGCGATCGACGACGCGCTGCAACTGGCCGCGGGACTGAGCGCGGTCGTGGCGGGACTGGTCGCGGCCCGCCGCGTCTCGGGCGCCCAGCGGAGATGGCGACTGCTGATCGCGACGGGTATGGCGGGTTGGACTGTAGGACAAGCGATTTGGACGTGGTACCAGCTCGTCGACGGCCGCGAGCTGCCGTCCCCGTCGCTCGCCGACATCGGCTACTTCACCTTCCCGGTCTTCGCGCTGCCCGCGCTGTTCGTCCTGGCCCGCTCGAGAAGCCGTCGACTCCGGCCCCCGATGACGCACTGGTCCGCCCACACCGGCGTCGCGCTGGTGCTGGACGGGCTGATCGTGAGCGGCTCGATCTTCATCCTCGGCTGGGCGGCGGCCATCGGTCCCGCGGTGCGCGCGACGGCACCCAACTGGGCGGCGTGGGCGGTCGCGATCGCCTATCCGCTGTCGGACATCGTGCTGCTGGTGGTTGCCGCGCTGCTGGTGGTCGCCGACCTGGTGGACCGGCAGTTGCGGCGCAACGTGGCGCTGTTCGCCGCGGGCGTGCTCGGCCTTGCCCTCTCCGACAGCATCTTCGCCTACCTCGTCAGCGACGGCGCCGCGAGCATGCAACCGCTAGCCGATGCGGGCTTCGTCCTGGGACCCGTGCTGATCGCCTTTGCCGTGGGGATCGTCCCACCCGACTCGCCGGAGGCCGCCGAGGCGCCGACGGGGACGTCGGACTGGCAGCTGTTCGTGCCCTATCTGCAGCTCATCCTGGTCGGCTTGCTGCTGGCCGGGCAGCTGCTCCTCGGCGACGGGCCCGGCTACGTCGAGGGCTACGTGAGCATCCTGGTCGTGACCGGCGTCGGCCTCCGGCAGCTGCTCGCGCTGCTGGACAACCGGCTGCTGCTGCAGCGGGTGTACGACAGCCAGGAGCAGCTGACCAGGCAGGCCCACTTCGATCCGCTCACGGGGCTGCCGAACCGCGTGCTGTTCGCGCAGCGGCTCGACGGGATGCTGAGCCGTCAGCACCGCGCGGCACTCGGCGTCATCTTCGTGGATCTCGACGACTTCAAGGTCGTCAACGACAGGTTCGGCCACGCCGCCGGCGACGAGCTCCTGCGCGCCGTCGGCCAGCGTCTGAAGGGCTGCCTGCGCGACGGCGACATGGTCGCCAGGCTCGGCGGTGACGAGTTCGCGCTGCTGCTCGAGGGCGAACTCGACGTGCCGCAGGCCGCCGCGGACCGCATCCGCGACGCGCTGCGGCAACCGTTCGCGGTGCACGGTTCGCCGGTCGACGTGCGGGCCAGCCTCGGCCTCGTCGTCGTCGACCCCGACGAGCCGCGCCTGACCTCGGACGTGCTGCTCGGCCGGGCCGACACCACGATGTACGCGGGCAAGCGCCTCGGCAAGGACGTCGCGGTCGTCTACGAGGGACCGAACGTCGGGCCGCCGGACTTCCCCCACGCGCTGCTCAACGCGCACGGCGGCATTCCTGCCGACTTCAGCCTCTGCTATCAGCCGATCGTGCAGATGTCCGACGGGCTGACCGTCGCGGTCGAGGCGCTGGCCCGTTGGACCGCGCCCGACGGAACGCACGTCTCGCCGGAGGCCTTCGTTCCCGCGACCGAGGGCGCGGGCCTCGGTGGCGTCCTCGATGCGATGGTCCTGGAGCTGGCCTGCCGGCAGGTGGCCGAGGTCGGGCTGAATCTCTCGCTGCACGTCAACGTGTCGGCGAGCAGGCTCGGCGACCGCGTCTTCGAGGAGGTGGTGGCCGCCGTGCTCGCGCGCCACGACATGAAGCCCGGTCAGCTCGTCGTGGAGATCACCGAGCGGGTGCCGATCGTCGACCTCGCCGCGGGCGCCGCGGCCATCCGACGACTGCAGGCGATGGGGGTGGAGGTGGCTCTCGACGACTTCGGCGCGGGGTACAACTCGCTGACCTATTTGCACGCGCTCCCCGTCGACGTGGTGAAGCTGGATCGCGCGCTGATCACCGCCGTGAAGCCGGAAAGCGATGCGGCGCTGTACCGTTCGGTCATCGGGCTGTGCTTCGACCTTGGTCTGAGCGTCGTCGCAGAAGGTGTGGAGACCGCCGAGCAGGAGGACATGCTGTTCGCGGCGGGGTGTCGCTACGGGCAGGGCTACCGGTTCGGCCGACCCACGTCGCTGGCTCTGCTCACCGCCGTCCGCTGAGGTCGTGTAACCCGGCCGGCTATCTCCTGCGGGAGCAGCCGGACGAAGGGATTGACTGGAATGAGGATGGCGTTGGCGGCGGGCGCGCTGGTCGGAGTGCTGACGGTGGCCGGGTGCTCGGCAGGCGGCGGGGGACCGGTGGCCAAGGGTACGCAGACGGCGGGGACCGAGTCGACGGCGCCGGCGGCCAAGCTGTTCGCCGACGACTTCGAGGGCGTCTGCAAGGGTGCGACGGTGTCACGCGCGACCGCGTACTCGGCATCGGCGCCGTCGCACAAGGTGATCCTGTTCTCGCCCAATGGTTCCGACGTCGTCGAGGACACCACCGACCTGCCCGCCGACTGGATGGTCGAGTTCGACGCCAACTCCGATGCGTACGCGAAGGTCGACACGGTGGCGTGCGAAGAGGTGAAGGACGAGCAGCCGCTGAAGGAATGCACCGGCTACCAGGACGACGGCCACGACACGGCCAACGTCGTCGACCTGCGGTCGGCCACCTACACGGTGTCGGTGCGTGAGGCCACCACCGGCAGGGAACTCGGGACGACCGAGCTCTCGGGGACCGACGACTCCTGCCCCATGTTCATGTCGTTCGACGACGACGCGCAGCGCAAGACCTACGACGCACCGCCGTCCAAGGACGACCTGGTCGCCTTCCTCAAGCCGTTCGTCCAGCCCTGAGGCCATCGCGACGAGCACGGGACTGTGGTAACACCGTTATTTCCACAGTCTCTCCGGGTTGGGCGCGCTGTCGGTGGTCGGCGATCCGGCGTTGTCGATATAAGTGATGTCGAGCACCACGGGTTCGGTGCCGAGGTTGTGTGCGGTGTGGACGTGGCCCCATCAGAGCGATGGTCAGTGACGCGGCAGTCAGGGCCGCGCTACAGTCACGGACTCGCCGCGGGAGCATCGCTCTGATGCGGCGCGCCAAGCTGTTCAGCGGTGTCGATGGTGGGTGCAGAGTTGCTCGATTCGACGGAGGTATGGGATGCGCATACCTCAGATCAGGTCTGGGTCGCAGTGGAGGTGTAGCAGCGCAGGCCCAGAGGCCGTGAAGAGGTCGTGTAGGGCGTTGTCGAGGTCGATGCGGGCGCTCACGGTCAGACCGGTGGCGCCGCAGCTGCGTGCGTAGTCGGCGAAGTCGGGATTGACGAGTGCGGTTTGCCAGGTCGGAAACTGTTCGGCCAGTTGTTCTTTGGCGATCTTTCCCAGGGAGGCGTTGTCGAGCAGCACGTGCTTGATGGGAATGTCGTGCTTCACGGCGGTGGTGAGTTCGGCGAGGTATTGTCCGAAGCCGCCGTCGCCGGTGACTGCGACGATGGGTCGATCAGGGTGCGCGGCCCAGGCCCCGATCGCCCCGGGATAGCCGAAACCGATCGAGCCGAGGTATCCGCTCATGATCACGGTTTGGCCGGCGCTTTCGAAGTACCGCCCGAAAGAGTAGGCATGGTTGCCGACGTCGACGCTGATCACCGCCTCCGGTGGACAGTACCGAGTCAGCGCAGCGAACACTGCGGCCGAACTCAGCCCGCGGCCGTGATCATCGGCAATCCGGCGTTGCTTTTCGGCGCGCCACAACTTCCATCGAGCGGCGACGTCCTCACGCTGGTCGACGGGTTGGATCTCATCGGTGTGCTCGATGGCGGCACGTAGAGCGGTCAGCGTGCCCTCGGCGTCGCCGAGCAACCCCACCGCGACGGGGTTGAACCGCCCTATGGCGGTGGGGGTGTCGTCAATCTGAACGATCGGCTTGTAGGTGGCGATGCCGGTGTGATTGGCGAACGACGCCCCGATCACGATGAGCAGGTCGGATTCGTTCATCAGCCAGGATGCCACCGGGGTGCCCGAGCGGCCTAGAACGCCAGCACCCAGCGGATGGTGATCGGGCACCAATCCCTTGGCGCGAAAGGTGGTGAGCACGGGCGCGTTGAGGTGCTCGGCCAGCGCCACGACGTTGGTGTGCGCCGCGTGTGCCCCCTGCCCGGCGATGATCACGGGGCGGCGAGAGGTGGCGATCAGGTCGACGGCATGTGCGATGGCGTGCTGGTCGGGTGTGCCGCGCTGGCGCGTCGTGCGACCCGATGGTCCGACGGCGCTCGCCGAGGAGGGTTGCACTTGCACCTCATCGGGCAGGACCAGGTGCGCGACGCCGCGCCCGTCGATGGCATGTTTGATTGCCGTGGCGACCAGTTCGGCATGGTCGGAGTCGGCGTCGACGGCGACGGTGGAGATGGCGACGTCCCCGAACGCCGCGGAGAGGTCCAGGTCTTGGAAGGCACCCTTGCCGCGCGCCTTGGCGGGCACTTGACCGGAGATCGCGACGACGGGGGATCCATCGAGTCTGGCGTCGTAGAGGCCGGTGAGAAGATTGGTCGAGCCGGGGCCTGCGATGGCCAGGCAGACCGCTGGGCGGCCGGTGAGCTTGCCGTAGGCGCTGGCGGCGAAGGATGCCGCGCCTTCGTGCCGAATTCCGATGTAGCGCAGAGTCCCTCGTTGTTCGGCGTGTCTGAGCGCTTCGGCGAGTCCGAGGTTGGAGTGCCCGATCATCCCGAACACGGTGTCCACCCCCCACGCGATCAATGTGTCGACGATGACGTCGGACACCGTGCGCGGCCGTGGAGTTCGATCGGGCAGTGCGACCCATGCACGGTCAGCGTCCTCGCGGACGGTGAACGCCGTGGGGGCGTCGGTGAACCCGGCCGGCGGAATCCCGGTGGTGGGGTCGTAGTCGTAGCCGTGCCAGGGACAGCGTAGCCACCCGTTCTCGATGGATCCCTCGCCGAGCGGGCCCCCTTGGTGCGGGCAGCGATTGGCCAAGGCGCCCAGTCTTCCTGCGCATCGGGTGAGGGCGACGCTGCGGCCGTCGACCACCGCGGTGATGACGCGCCCTTCGTCGGGCAGCTCGTCGAGGGGGTGCCAGTGAGTGCCGGCGGGCGCGTCCTGGTCGCTCACGCTGGGCCCGGCGCGCTCAGGTACGGGAAGTCGGCGCGAACGTGACTGACGTCGGGGGCGATGCCGGTGCCGAGCGGGGAGTTCGTCAACAGCGACAGCATGTTGTCCATGACGTTGTCGCCCAGGGCTCGTCCGTTGAATCCGGTGTAGTCGAACGAGGCAGGGCTTCCGATGATGTAGGGCAAGGTCATTGGCCCGAAGAGGTTGGCGACGCGACGACCGTAGCCGTGTGGGTCGGCCGCCGTGCCGGCCAGACGCACGTACTTGGCGACGGTGTCGACCGTGCTGGCGGCGAAAGCGCTGTTGTCACCCGAGGGTGGTGTCCGGTTGAAGGCCTCGCGCACGTCGTCGTCGGTGAGGAAGAGGTGGGTGAACAACGGTAGCCCCCAGCGCGCGACCTGCTGTTCGGGAGCGTGACCGAACAGCGATATCGTCGGCCAGGCCTGCACCACGGCATGGTCGCCCAGCATGGCGTTGGGCAATTCCAGGGCAATGGCGGCCACGGTGCGCCCCGCGAAGAAGTTGACGTGATTGTCGAAGGCTTCGGGTGCGTAGGTGTCGGCGGCGAACGCATCCTTGAACTGATTCACCGCGGCGGCGTCCCCACCGAAGACGTCGGCGACCACTCCGGCGAACGCCCGCACCCCTTTGCGGCCCTCCACGACGACACCCGTGTGCCCCGAGGCCACGGTGTCTCCACTCGCTCCGGACACCGCGTCGTCACCGGTCGCGGCGATGACGTCGAATCGTTGTGCGTGAGCGTGCGCACCGTCGGTCGGGTGAATGACCTCGCCGAACTTGACCTTGAAGGACAGTTCCTCGCGGTCGTCGCCGTTGGTGTCGAACCGAAACGCGTAGAGCGACTCGTCGCGGAAGGGTGCGACCGTGTCGATGGTGGCCGTTGGATTGACCGTCATCACCATCACCGTCGATCCGACGACTCCGTCGAAGAGATAGAAGTCGCAGAGGTTCAACCGCGGATCTTCCCGCGCCGTGGGGGTGTCGAAATGATGGGACATGGCGTCAACCTCCTGGGGCAATCCTCTGAACGCCAGACCGCAGTGTCGATCGTGGCGGCGCGGCCAGTGTGTTCTTCAAAGATTGGTCTGTCAAGACCAGTTTGTACGCGTGTAGCCGGACGCCGCTGACCGCCCGAGGGTGCACGGTGTCGTGGGCAGGCGACAACGCTGAGCGCGCATGGCCCAGTCAAGCATTGCGACATCACCGCAGAAACCGGCAGCGGCCAGCGCCGCGAAAACGTCGAGATGGCGCACCGGACGGTGCGTCAGTCTCCGTCCCAAGAGCCGTGACGCTGAGCGCCTATCGTGACGTCAACGCACGTTCCGACGAGTCACCGCGGCGGAGCAGCGGCAAACGATCGAACGTAATCCAGAGCCATGTCGAGGGCCGACTTCATCGGCCCCGCATCATGATTGAGCTGGGCCAGCAGGTAGCCGCCCTGGACCGCCGCCATCACCGAGACCGCCATCGAAGCGGCGTCGGTGTCGGAGCGCAGCACACCCCCGTCGCGCATCCGCTCGAATGCCGCCTCGAGCAAGTGCTGCCACTGGGAGAAGTGCTCGACCAATTGCCGACGGGCATCGTCGTCGGTGTCAGACAATTCGGCGGCCAGCGATCCCAGTTCGCACCCCCAGGCTCCGCGTCGTAACACGTTGCGCTGCAACAATGCATCGCGCCAAAGCTCCAGTCCGCGAAACGAATCAACCCTGGCTAGTCGCCGGGTCTGCTTACCCAAGATGTCCGCGGCGCGAAACGCGATCACCTCACGCACCAGATCGTCCTTGTCGACGAAGTGCTGCCGGAATTGGGACTTGCTGGTCGCACTGGCGATCAACACCTCGCCCAACGTGGTTGCCGCAACGCCCTTGACGTACATCATCTCCGCCGCGGCGCTCACGATCCGGGCCCTGGTGGCGGCTCCCCGCGCCGTCAACCGGGGTGCTGGCCGCGCAACATCCCGTCCGACCACGATCTGAGAGTACCGTCACCACCACAGCCACCCCTTCGTGAACCGCCAGAATCCACGATCGCAGCCGTGGCGGCATGACGCGTCGCCCGACGGACCCACAGCATCCTCGCAACTCAATTGGTCGACCGCGACCAATTTCGTATGGCACGCTAACACGCCAGAGGTCGTCGGCAATCGACGCCGGGCGGCCGCCTTGCACACACCGAGGAAGTCGAGGACACGACGTGACAGCGCTACCGCAGGACTTCACCGGGCTGAAGGCCTTGTTCATCAACTGCACCCTGAAACGCTCACCCGAGATGAGCAACACCCAGGGGTTGGTCGATATCAGCGCCGCGATCATGGCCAAGCACGGCATACACGTGGATGCCATTCGCGCCGTCGATCACGACATCGCCACCGGAGTGTGGCCCGACATGACCGAGCACGGCGCGGCAACCGACGACTGGCCAGCGATCTTCGACAAGGTCCTGGCCGCCGACATCCTGGTCCTGGCCGGCCCGATCTGGCTCGGCGACAACAGTTCGGTGATGAAGAAGGTGCACGAACGGCTCTACGGCGGCTCGCACCTGCTCAACGACGCGGGCCAGTACCTGTACTACGGCCGGGTCGGCGGGTGCCTGATCACCGGCAACGAAGACGGCATCAAGCACTGCGCGCAAAACGTGCTCTACACGTTGCAACACATCGGCTACGTGATACCGCCGCAAGCAGACGCCGGCTGGATTGGCGAAGCCGGGCCAGGACCGTCCTACCTCGATCCGGGATCTGGTGGACCGCAAAACGACTTCACCAATCGCAACACCACGTTCATGACATGGAACTTGATGCACGTGGCGCGAATGCTGCGCGCCGCCGGTGGAATCCCTGCCCATGGCAACATTCGCTCGGGCTGGGACGCCGGCTGCCGATATGACTTCGAAAACCCCGAATACCGCTAAGAGCCGGGGATTTCGTGGGTGGACCTGAACCCGTGGCCCAGGGCACGGACCGGAGATGACGGCGGACCTCGTGATCGTGCTGGCGGTCGCGGCGGGGATCCCGCTGCTTCTGGGCCTAGTTGGGCGGGTAAGGGTCCCCACCGAACTCGCCGAGATCGTCGCGGGTGTGCTCATCGGCCCAACGGTCCTTGGCTGGGTACATCCCGACGACGTGATCCGCGCACTTTCTCTACTCGGATTGTCATTCCTGCTGTTTCTTGGAGGGTTTGACGTCGACGTGCGGTGCTTGCACGGACGCACCGGTCACCACGTGCTGCTCACCCTCGCAGGATCGCTCGGGCTCGCCGCCGGGGTTGGCGTGGTGGCGGCCGTGTCCGGCGTGCGGGGCGGCTCTCTGGTGGCGATCTCGCTGATCTCGACCTGGGCTGCCCCACTCGTCGACACGCTGAACCGGACGGGCGTGCGCCACGAGCGGATCGGTGAGTTGACCGTGGCGTGCGCATCGGGGGGTGCGATGGTAGCCGTAGTGGCGGTCTCGCTGGACGTGACCGATTCCCACACCCCGGTCGCAGGGCGGTTACTCCTGCTGGGGCTGCTCGTAGCGCTGCTGGTCGTGATCGGCGGTGTCGTGGTGGGCGCCGAGCACGTCGGTCGAGTCCAGGCACTTGTGAACCGCTTGGCCGACACCTCCGCGCAGATACGGATTCGGTTGACGCTCGTCCTGCTCGCGGGCATTGCATCTGTGGCGTTCAGTCTTGGGTTCGAGGCCGTCCTCGGGGCATTCCTGGCCGGGGTCTTGGTGCGGACTCTGGACCCCGAACCCGAGGTGTCCCATCCGCAGTACCCCGTCAAGCTCGAGGCCGTGGGGTTCGGGCTGCTGATCCCGGTGTTCTTCATTACCAGTGGTATCAGCCTCGACGTCAAGGGCTTGGTGCAAGACCCTCGGGCACTCAGCGGGGTGCCGGTGCTGCTCATCGCGCTGCTCGTCGTCCGTGGCCTTCCGACGGTTTCCTTGAGGCGCGACCTACCCGGACGCGACCTGCCCGCCGTCGCCCTGCTCCAGGCGACATCACTGCCGTTCCTGCTGACCGTCGCCCAGGTCGGCGTGCGAATGGACCTGCTCGAACGCACCACTGCGGCAGCATTGATCGCCACGGGAATCGCCTCGGTGCTCCTCTTCCCGCCCTTGGCGTCATACCTCCTACTCCGACCGGCGAAGTATCGATCCGGCGCAGGATCCGTTGCGCCGGGACGGGAATAGCTTGTTAGCGATGCGCCTCGCCGTGGCCTATTAGGGGCACTATGCGTCGACACCGGACGGAACACCAGGCCCTCCCCCGGGGATTGGTTGGGGAGGGCCTGGTGGGTTCGTGGGGTTTGGTTGGTCGGGTTGGTTGGTCGGGCTTACTTGCCGGTGAGGTGGGCGATGTAGGCCGGGCCGTGGTTGCCGTACCAGCCGGGGCCGACGGTGGGGGCGGGGGAGGCGTAGGTGCCGGGGCTGAAGGAGTTGCCGGGGCCGTTGGGGGTGGTGTTGGTGGTGACGGCGTTGGCGGTGCCTGCCAGTCCGAGGGCGGCGGCGCCGATGATGGCGGTGGCCGCCAGGGTGCGGGTGATCGTGTTCATGGTCAATCCTGTTCTGTGAGTGTGGTTTTGAGTTGTCCGGCCGGTGTGTTCCGGCGATGGGACAACTATGTCGCAGTGCGGGGTCGTCGTCTGTCGGGTGACCGGCGGATGGGTGGGGGGAATCGTGGGTCCACCGATCGGGGGAACGCCGTCGGGTGGAGCCTCTGCACGGCCGGGGAATGAATCGCGCAGGGCGCCGGTTGTGCCATTCGACAACTTGAGTGAACCAGGCTCAACTCTGGCTTGACACCACGGCATCCGCGGGGGCAAGCTTGAGCGTGGTCCACTCAGACCCATCAGCAGTCTATTCAGGAGGCAGTAACTATGGCTCGTGCGGTCGGCATCGACCTCGGGACCACCAACTCCGTCGTCTCAGTACTCGAGGGCGGGGAACCCGTCGTCGTCGCAAACTCGGAGGGCTCGCGCACCACCCCGTCGGTCGTCGCATTCGCGCGAAACGGCGAGGTCCTGGTCGGTCAGCCCGCCAAGAACCAGGCAGTCACCAACGTCGACCGGACCATCCGTTCGGTCAAGCGTCACATGGGCACCGACTGGTCCGTCGCGATCGACGGCAAGGACTACACCGCTCAGGAGATCAGCGCGCGCATCTTGATGAAGCTCAAGCGCGACGCCGAGAGCTACCTGGGCGAGGACATCACGGACGCGGTCATCACCGTGCCCGCGTACTTCAACGACGCCCAGCGTCAGGCCACCAAGGAAGCCGGCCAGATCGCCGGCCTCGAGGTGCAGCGCATCGTCAACGAGCCCACCGCGGCGGCGTTGGCCTACGGTCTGGACAAGGCCGACAAGGACCAGACCATCCTGGTGTTCGACCTCGGTGGCGGCACGTTCGACGTCTCGCTGCTCGACATCGGCGACGGTGTCGTCGAGGTCCGCGCGACCTCGGGTGACAACCACCTCGGTGGCGACGACTGGGACGACCGGATCGTCACGTGGCTGGTCGACAAGTTCAAGGCCTCGGCGGGCATCGACCTGACCAAGGACAAGATGGCCATGCAGCGCCTGCGCGAAGCGGCCGAGAAGGCCAAGATCGAACTCAGCTCGGGCCAGTCCACCTCGATCAACCTGCCCTACATCACGGTCGACGCGGACAAGAACCCGCTGTTCCTCGACGAGCAGCTCAGCCGCGCCGAGTT
>JAESGJ010000399.1_pt1 | contig 28547 bp, 24 predicted proteins | sample 9266241 | NCBI WGS metagenome assembly JAESGJ01 (sample SAMN14514841, study PRJNA621669) | algae metagenome | isolation source: Brasilonema octagenarum HA4186-MV1 and co-occurring heterotrophs from wet... | place: USA: Manoa Valley, Hawaii | collected 2009-07-20 | reverse complement strand
GATCAGGCTCCCTGCCAACGCCGCGGCGGGATGCAGGACCCGCCGCGGCGCCGGGGCGGCGCGTGGGCAGGCTTGTGCATGCTTTGTTCTCAAATGTCAAGACTTATCTCGTGCGATAGGCGTTCAATCTTATCGCATCAGCCTGCCCGATTACCGAGCGTCTCGAGTTCCGGAAACGGCTCGGTCCGGTGGCCGGTGCACGCCTCGTCGTCGTCGATCACCGCGAGCGCGCCCTTGTCCACCCGCACCACGATCTTCGGCTTCTCGGGCTTGCCGAAGGTCCGGCCCTTCATCTGCGCGGAGACGCAGTAGAGCGTGCGGCCCGCATCCTCGAACGGCCCGGCGATCCGCGCGTGAACGAACCGCACCGGGATCAGCGAGACCGCGCCGAAGGCGACCTGCCGCAGGGCGAGCGCCGCGACGCGCTCGCGGATGCCGCCGGCCGCCGGGGCATCCGGCGCGGCGCGGGCTCCCATGCAGCCGCCGAGCGGCAGCGCGACGGCGAGGACGGCCAGGACAGCCAGGACGGTCAAGACCGGGCAGCGCATGCGAATCTCCCCCTAACGGCAGGAGAATAGACCGCAGCACGGCCTGAACGGAACGGGTGCCGGACGACGCCGGAGCGCTTATCTCTACGCCATGCAGTGGACCGACGAGGGCATCGTCCTGGGCGTGCGCCGGCACGGGGAGACCGGCGCGGTGCTGGAGGCGCTGACGCGCGAGCACGGGCGCCATCTCGGCCTCGTCCATGGCGGCCGCTCGCGGCGGATGCAGCCCGTGCTCCAGCCGGGCAACCGGGTCCGGCTGACCTGGCGCGCCCGACTCGACGACGGGCTCGGCAGCTACCGGGTCGAGCCCGAGGAATCCGCGGTCTCGCGCCTGATCGGCTCCTCGCTCGCCCTCTACGGCGTCACCCACATGGCGGGCCTGCTGCGCCTGCTGCCCGAGCGCGACCCGCACCCGGCGCTCTACGAGGCCGCCCGGATCCTGATCGAGACGCTCGACGACCCCGACGTCGCGCCGCCCCTGATGGTGCGCTTCGAACTCGCCGTGCTCTCCGAACTCGGCTTCGGGCTCGATCTCGGCGCCTGCGCGGCGACCGGCTCGAACGACGCCCTCGTCTACGTCTCGCCCCGAACCGGCCGGGCGGTGAGCGCGTCCGCGGGCGAGCCCTACCGCGACCGGCTGCTGCCCCTGCCGGGCTTCCTCGTCGGCGCGGGACTGGGGCCGGACGACGTTACCAAGGGGTTTACCTTGACGGGCTACTTCCTCAACCAGCACATCTGGGGCCCCCGGGCCCTGCCGGTGCCGGAGGAGCGGGCACGGTTCGTCGCACTCAGCCTGCGTGACGGCTGACGATGTTCATGTTATGTTCCGCATAAGTCACTGAGGTTGGAGCCGTCATGGGACAGCCCTTCGAGCCGCCGTCCGGCGACGGCATCGAGAGCGTCGAGCTGAAATCCGCGCTGGAGGAGCGCTACCTCGCCTACGCGCTCTCCACGATCATGCACCGGGCACTGCCGGACGCGCGGGACGGCCTGAAGCCCGTGCACCGGCGCATCCTCTACGGCATGCGGCTCCTGCGCCTCGACCCGACCACCGCGCACAAGAAGTGCGCCAAGATCGTCGGCGACGTGATGGGCGACTTCCACCCGCACGGCGACCAGGCGATCTACGACGCGCTGGTGCGGCTCTCCCAGGACTTCGCCCAGCGCTACCCGCTGGTCGATGGCCAGGGCAATTTCGGCAACATCGACGGCGACGGCCCGGCCGCCTACCGCTACACCGAGGCGCGCCTCACCGAGGTCGCGCGGCTGCTGCTCGACGGAATCGACGAGGACACGGTCGATTTCCGCCCCTCCTACAACGGGGAGAAGGAGGAGCCGATCGTCCTGCCGGCGGCGTTCCCGAACCTGCTCGCCAACGGCAGCCAGGGCATCGCGGTCGGCATGGCGACCTCGATCCCGCCCCACAACGCGGCCGAGCTCTGCGACGCGGCGCTCTACCTGATCAACCACCCCGAGGCGACCTCGGGTCAGCTCGCCAAGTTCGTGCAGGGGCCGGACTTTCCGACCGGCGGCATCCTGGTCGATTCGGCGGCCTCGATCGCCGAGGCCTACCGCACGGGCCGCGGCGCCTTCCGGGTGCGCGCGCGCTGGTCGAAGGAGGATCTCGGCCGCGGCACCTGGAACATCGTCGTCACGGAGATCCCCTACGGCATCCCGAAGGCGCGGCTCATCGAGAAGATGGCCGAGCTGCTGCAGGAGAAGAAGCTGCCGCTGCTGGCCGACGTGCGCGACGAGTCGGCGGAGGACGTGCGCGTCGTGCTGGAACCGCGCTCGCGCAGCGTCGATCCGGTCATCCTTATGGAATCGCTGTTCCGGCTGACCGAGCTTGAGGCCCGCATCCCGCTCAACCTCAACGTACTGGTGGACGGGCTGGTACCGCGGGTGATCGGCTTGGCCGAGTGCCTGCGGCAGTGGGTCGATCACCGCCGCGTGGTGCTGCAGCGCCGCTCGCGCTTCCGCCTCGGCCAGATCGAGCGGCGCCTTGAGATCCTGGGCGGCCTGCTCATCGTCTACCTCGACCTCGACGAAGTGATCCGCATCATCCGCGAGGAGGACGAGCCGAAGGCCGCCCTCATCGCCCGCTTCGACCTCACCGAGATCCAGGCCAACGCCATCCTCGACACGCGGCTGCGCTCGTTGCGCCGGCTCGAGGAGATGGAGCTGAAGCGCGAGTTCGAGGCGCTGACCGCCGAGAAGGCCGAGATCGAGGGGCTGCTCGGCTCCGACGAGCGGCAGTGGAAGACGGTCCAGGCCCAGATCCGGGCCGTGAAGAAGACCTTCGGGCCCGAGACCAAGCTCGGCCGCCGCCGCACGACGCTCGAGAACCCGCCCGACACCGCGGGCGTCGACTTCACCTCCGCGCTCGTCGAGCGCGAGCCGATCACCGTGATCGTCTCGGAGAAGGGCTGGATCCGGGCGCTGAAAGGCCACGTCGCCGACCTCTCGGGCGTCGCCTTCAAGGGCGACGACGCCCTGAAGATCGCCTTCCCGAGCGAGACGACCGCCAAGATCCTGCTGCTCGCCTCCAACGGCAAGGTCTTCACCATCGAGGCCTCCAAGCTGCCGGGCGGGCGCGGCTTCGGCGACCCCGTGCGGCTGATGGTCGATCTCGACGACGGCACCGAGGTTGTGGCCGCGCTGCCCTACCGGCCCGAGAGCCGCCTGCTGATCGCGGGCTCGGACGGGCGCGGATTCCTGGCGCCCTCCGACGCGCTGGTCGCCAACACCCGCAAGGGCAAGAGCGTGCTGGGCCTCGACGGGGACGCGACCGCCGCGCTCCTCGTGCCCGCGGGGGAGGGCGACCACGTCGCGGTCTGCACCGCCGACAAGCTGCTGCTGGTCTTCCCCATCACCGAGCTGTCCGAACTCGCCCGCGGCAAGGGCGTCCGCCTGCAGCGCTGCCGCCAGACGGTGCTCTCGGGCGCCCACGTCTTCCGGCTCGCCGAGGGCCTGCCCTGGCGCGACAGTGCGGGGCAGAGCCGGCTCGCCAACCAGAGCCTCCTGGAGAAGTGGATGGGTCACCGCTCGGACGCGGGCAGCCTGATGACCCGCAGCTTCCCGAAGTTCGAGCGCTTCGGGGCATAGGCTCCGAAATCTCCCCCGCAGAGCAGGGGGATCGCTGGTGCCGAGCACGTCCCGAGACGGATCGGGGGCGGGTCCCCTCTGCCTATGGGCAGGGCGATCGCATATGCCGAGCGAGCCTAGCCCCGGTCAGGCGCGGGTCCCCTCTCCCATAGGGAGAGGGACAGGGTGAGGGGTATGACCTTTCAGATCTGAGCACGCCATCGACGCGCGTTCAGGTCGAGCCCTGTTCGGACGCCTCATACCCCTCACCCCAGCCCTCTCCCTATGGGAGAGGGGGCGCGGCGCGGATCGAGCGCGGCTACCGCCATATGCGATCGTCCTGTCCGCGGAAGGGAGAGCGCCGCGCGCCTCACCCCGCCCGGCGGCCGCAGCGCACGTAGGTCGCGCTGCCCTTCGCGCTCGTCCAGGTCAGCCGGTCGCCCTCGACCAGGAGGCGGACCTGGGAGGACCAGCGCCGCCCGCGATCGGTGCAGTCGGCGCCCGCCACCCAGGCGTTGCCGACCCGCCGGCCGTCGTGGAAGGTGCAGACCGTGCGCCCGGCCCGCGCGCGCTCGCTCGTGATGGTGGCTTGGTAATAGCCGCGGCGGCGGTGCGGCGCGCCGCAGGCGGCGGCGTTCGGCCCCCAGACGCCGACATGGTCGGGCCGCTCTTGCAGGAGCAGCGGGACCGGGTGGCCGGCGAGCGGCGCGGTGGCCTCCCCGCCGGCGCGCGCCTCGGCCGTGCGGGCGGGCGCGGCCCGGGCGGCCGGCGGGTTCGTCTCGTGGCCGCCCGCATGGCCACCCGCATGCCCGCCCGCATGGCCCGCCTCCCGGGCCGCGTCGTCGAGCCCGTAGGCGACGCGCCGCGCGGCCTGCATGGCGTTCGGGCCGGGATCGGGAAAGTCGAGGGCGATCCCCTCGCGCTCGACGACGGCCGGGCGCAGCGGCACGTCCTCCGTGAGGAAGACCGCGCTGTAGGCCAGGAACGCCCCCCAGCCCGCCGCGAGCAGAAGCGGTACGCCGAGCCAGGCGAGGCCGCGCCGGTTCGCCTCCGCGCCCTCCTCCGGCAGCCCGGATTCCGGGCGCGCCACCATCACCAGTCCCCCGGCCATGCTTCCCCCGCCCGGCCTTCAGCGCCCGAAGATGCCCTTCAGGAACTGCGCCGTCCGGTTGCGCTTCTTCTTGCGCTCCAGCTCCGACGCGTCCTTGAGCCACGCCACCTGCACCACCCGGCGCTCGCCCTCGAAGGGCTCGTGCCCGTGCCAGGAATTGTCCGCCCGCAGGAACGCGAACATCGTGCCCATCGTGGGCGGCACCTCGACCGCGAAGGGCGCGTAGTTCTTGCCGTCGTAGAGCACCCGGAGCCGGCCGGCGGCGGGCGCGTCCCAGGCGTCGTTCATGTAGACGAGGAGCGTGAGCACCTTCGAGGGCCCGTCCGTGTGGATCGAGCCGTATTTCGGCTGGCTGCGCCGCATGATCGTGGTGAGCCGCGGGCAGGAGACGAGGTCGATGCCGAACTTCTCGCCGAGGATGCGCGAGAAGTCGTCGCTCTCCAGTTCGTCGATGAGGGCCTTGAAGCGGCCCTTGAGCGCCACCTCGTCCACCGTGAGGTAGCCGGGCTTGGCGATGTCGGGAAAGTCGTCGCGGATCGCCGGGATGGCGTCGGGCCTCAGCACGTTCTGGCCGAGCGTCCAGGCATAGGGCTCGCGGGCCACGGGGGCGGCCCGCACCGCGTCGAGATCGAGGATCGAGAGCGTCGTCATCAGAGAACCGGACCCCCCAGGGGACGAAGAGCAAGCATACCGATGCGGGCGCGCGCCGAGGCAACGGAATGTTAACCGGCTTCGGCGTGCGGGAAATCCATAAACTGCGCGATTACGGCGCCGCCACGGCGGAATATCTCCCGGATGGGCAGACGGGTGACACCCCACCTCTTCCCGCAGGCTGTGGAAACTGCCATGCTTGCCTCACCGTCGAGTTCGCGAGCGTGCTGGGGCGCCTGTTTTCCACGATGCGACGCCTTGTCAGCGCCTGCCTCATCGGCTTCGCCCTCGGCGCCCCGGCGAGGGCCCAGGGCGGCGCTCCGGCCAAGGTCCAGCCGCGCGCGCCCGCTCCGACCACCCGGATCCTGACCTGTCCGGAGGCGATCGCCCTGGTGAAGCAGCAGGGCGACATCGTGCTCGTCCCGCCCAAGGGGGCGCCGGAGCGCTTCGTGCGCGACCGCTCCTTCTGCGCCTTCTCGGAGATCGCGGAGCTGCGCTTCCTGCCCACCCGCGACAACCCCCAATGCCCGGTCGGCTACCGCTGCCGCGAGCCCGGCTTCGAGGAGTGGGACTGGTAGGCGGATCGGCCGCGCCGGGAACGGCGCGCATTGCGAAAGTTTCACGCGACATCCCGGGCCGGGTGCCACTATCTCGCCACGACCCGCCGTCACTGCCGCTGACGGCGGCCGGGGTGACGGGTGGATCGTGGTCCATGGGGCCCCGGACGCCCTGGGACGGACCCTTGGGACGATCTGGGAGACGCGCGTGGCCGCAATCAGGAGCGGGCTCGGGATTCAGGCCGTGCTCACCGCACTGGCCGCCCTGGTGCTGTTGGCGATGCCGGGGATTCCCTCGCCGCCGCTCTACGTCTCGCTCGCGGGCTTCGCGATGGCGGGCATCCTGCTGGCCTCGGCCAACCTCTCCGCCTACTTGAAGATCTTCGTCTCGGTCTACGGCATCGGCTACCTGCTGCTGGCCGGGACCAAGACGCTGGCCGCCATGGGCGCGCTGCCGCCGGTGATCGCCGCGCTGCTGCCCCCGGCCTTCGCGGCCACCGGCGCGGTGGTGTTCGGCGGCATCGTGCTGGCGATCTCCTACTGGAAGCCCATTCGCGACATCACGCTGATCGCCGACCCCTACTTCGCCAACCGCGACGCGCCGACCAAGGAGATCGGCCTGTTCCGCTGGTTCGGCAGCACGGAGGGCAAGATCGGCCAGCGCCTCGTCGCGCTCTCGATCTTCGTGAACTTCGCGGACGTGGCGCTGACGCTGCGGTTCAACTTCTTCTACCGCGACATGTACAACACCCTGCAGGAGCTGAACGCCGAGGCGTTCTGGTACCAGATCACCTGGATCTTCATCCCGCTCGCGGTGCTCAACATCGCCATCGGCATGTTCGACCTGTTCGTGGATTCCTCCCTGCACATCCGCTGGCGCACGTGGCTGACCCACAGCCTCTACGAGCGCTGGCTGGGCCGGGGCACGCACTACCGCATCCCCTTCACGGACGTGCACGCCGACAACCCCGACCAGCGCATCCAGCAGGACGTCAACGCCTTCATCCAGCAGACCGCGAGCCTGTCGATCCGGCTGCTCTCGCAGGCCGCCCAGCTCGTCTCCTTCATCGTCATCCTCTGGACGATCTCGCGCGACTTCGTGCTGCCCTTCACCGACACGGTGATCCCGGGCTTCCTGGTCTGGCTGGTGATCGCCTACGCGGTGGTCGGCACGTGGCTCACCCACGTCATCGGCAAGCCCCTGATCGGGCTGAATTTCCGCCAGGAGCAGGTCGAGGCCGACTTCCGCTTCTCGCTCGCCCGCAACCGCATCTATTCCGAGCAGATCGCGCTGCTGCGCGGCGAGCGCGCCGAGTCCTCGCGGCTGGCCACCCTGTTCCACGCCGTGATCGACAACTACGTCGACATCATCTTCCGGCGCATCAAGCTGATCGCCTTCACCTTCACCTACCGGCAGGCGAGCGCGGTCTTCCCGCTGATCGTGGCGGCGCCGTCCTTCTTCTCGAAGAAGATCACGCTGGGCACCCTGCAGCAGACCACGGACGCCTTCAGCAACGTGAAGGGCTCGCTCGACTTCTTCGTCAACAGCTACATCACGCTGGCCTCCTACCGAGCCAACACCATCCGCCTCGGATCCTTCAAGCGGGCGATGACGAAGGCCGAGGCGCTCTCGGCCGCGGGCTACGGCCTGGAGCAGGGCAACGCCACGCAGGGTCCGGTCACCGCGGGCGACCTGACGCTGGCGCTGCCGGACGGGCGCGAGATCGTGCGGGCCGACGCGCTCGCCCTGCCCAAGGGCGCGGCGACGCTGCTCGCCGGCCCCTCGGGCTCGGGCAAATCGACCCTGTTCCGGGCGATCGCCGGCATCTGGCCGTTCGGCCGGGGCCGGATCGACGTGCCGGCGGGACAATCGGCGCTCGTCCTGCCGCAGCGGCCCTACCTGCCCTTGGGGACGCTCCGGGGCGCCATCGCCTACCCAAGCACCGTCGATCAGGTCGAGGACGCGGCGATCCGCGAGGCGCTGACGGCGGCGCAGCTGCCGCACCTCGCCGACAGGCTCGACGAGGTGGACAACTGGGACCGGCGCCTGTCGGGCGGCGAGCAGCAGCGGGTCGCGATCGCCCGCGCCCTGCTCGCCAAGCCCGACTGGCTCTTCCTCGACGAGGCCACCGCGGCGCTCGACGAGCCGAGCGAGGCCGCGATCTACCGGATGCTGCGCCAGCGCCTGCCCGGCACGACGATCGTCTCGATCGGCCACCGCTCGACGCTGAACGCGCTGCACGACCGCCGGGTCGAGATGCAGCCCGGGGAGGGCGGGCTGTTCACCCCGCGCGACGCGCGCATGCCGGTGCCGGCGGAGTAGGGGGCGCGACCTCCCGCGCGGGCGAGGCGTCGCCGGGATCGTGCGGGCGCGCCCCGAGCCGGATCCGTCGCCGGTCCCCGCAGGAGCCTTGAAGGAGCCTTGGAGCAGCCTTGGAGGAGGGATCGACCCGCGCAGCGGTCTCCGCGCGGGCAGGGCGATCGCATATGGCGGGGGTCGTCTCCTCGATCGCCACTGGAACCGCGCCCGACCCCCTCTCCCATAGGGAGAAAGTTGGGGTGAGGGGTATGACCTTTCAGAGCTGAGCACGCCATCGACGCGCGTTCAGCACCGCGTTTATCCGGAAGCCTCATACCCCTCACCCGGCTTTCTGCGAAAGCAGACCTCTCCCTATGGGAGAGGGGACCCACGCCTGACCGGGGTTAGGCTCGCTCGGCATATGCGATCGCCCTGCCGCGCGGGGGAGGGGACCCGCGCTCGATCCACCCCGGAATCCCGCTGCGCAACCGCCCCGTCCGCCGAAGAGGGACCGGCGTTCCGTGGCGTTTCACGGGCCGGCCGGCATCGCCGCGAGGCCTCGCACCGGTCGCTCCGTGCAGTGCGGCATTTCGGTCAAGGCACGGGTGCGCCACGCGATCTGCCGTCGGCGGTGCGATCGCATTAACCGCGGCGTAACCGCGGCTTCCTAATCTCCTGACGATGCAGCGGTGCCACGGACACGATCCCGGCGGGCCCGCCTCCACACCATGATGCGGACCGGCCGCGCGCCGGTCGTCGAGGGCGATCACTCGTGATGCGTAGCGTACAGAGCCGCTCCCGGACGGCACCGGCCCTGGCCGCCACCCTCGCGGCCGCCGCGGTGCTGACCGCCCTGGCCTCCCCGGCGGAGGCGCGCCGCCGCGGCCACCACGCCCGGGCGGGCGGCGGCTACAACCCGCCCTACGCCGCGATGGTGGTGGACGTGAAGAGCGGCAAGACGCTGCACGCGGTCAACGAGGACGCGCTGCGCCACCCCGCCTCGATCACGAAGGTGATGACCCTCTACATGCTCTTCGAGCAGATGGAGCGGGGCCGCTTCGCGCTCGATTCCGAACTCTCCATCTCGGCCCGGGCCGCCGCGCAGGCGCCCTCGAAGCTGGGCCTGCGCCCCGGCTCGACCATCACGGTCGAGGACGCGATCAAGGCGCTCGTCACGAAGTCGGCCAACGACGTGGCCTGCGCCATCGGCGAGAACATCTCCGGCTCCGAGGAGCGCTTCGCCCAGGCGATGACGGCCAAGGCCCGCGCGCTCGGCATGAGCCGCACCACCTACGCCAACGCGTCGGGCCTGCCGGACGCCGACCAGATCACCACGGCGCGCGACCTCACGGTGCTCGCCCGCGCGATCCAGGACCGCTTCCCGCGCTACTACCGCTACTTCCAGACCCGCTCCTTCGCCTTCCGGGGCCGGGTCATCGGCAACCACAACCGGCTCGTCGGCACCGTCGAGGGCGTGGACGGCATCAAGACGGGCTACACCCGCGATTCCGGCTTCAACCTGATGACCGCGGCCAAGCTCAACGACCGCCAGATCGTGGCGATCGTGCTCGGCGGCAAGTCGGGCGCCAGCCGCGACCGGATCATGGCCGACCTGGTCCGCGCGAACCTCCCCCGCGCCTACGCGGGCGCCCGCCAGACCGCCCCGACCACCGAGATCGCCGAGCGCGCCCGGCCGGCGGTCGTCGCCGACGGCGTCTCGCGCACCCGCACGCAGCTCGCCTCCGCCGACGACGAGGTCGAGACCACGGCGTCCACCGAGCCGATGGACATCACGCCGGGCCGCTCGACCGCGACGCCGGGCAGCGGCGGCTACGGGGCCCGCGCACTGCCGAGGTCCGCCCAGGCCTACGCGGCGACCTCGGGTCAGAGCCCCTTCCCGGGCGGCTCCAAGTCCGACGCCCGCCTGGCCTCGGTCGAGGCGCCCGCCTCCCGCGCCGAGGCCCCGAAGCCGGTGCTGGCCAACGGCCCGAAGGTGACGCCGACCGCCTGGGTGATCCAGCTCGGCGCCATGGACGACGAGGGCAAGGCCCGGGCGATGCTGTCCGAGGCACGCGCGAAGATCGGCGGCACGCTCGCCAAGGCCGCGCCCTACACGGTGAAGGTCGAGCACGGCGGCGCCACGCTCTACCGCGCCCGCTTCTCGGGCTTCTCCGAGCAGGAATCCGCCCAGGACGCCTGCGCCGCGCTCAAGCGCGGCGGCTTCAGCTGCTTCGCCACCCGCAGCTGACCCGCTCCCCGCGGCGAGGCCGCGGCGCGCATCGCGAGACGACCCGCGGGCCCGGCGCCCGCGGCCGTGTGCCCGGTCGCGTACTGGCCGAGCGCCATCGAGACCTTGTGCAGATCCTCGACAACGCGCGTGGAGTATCAGCGATGTCGGTACGTCAGCCTGTCGCGGGCCGCGTTGATGCGGGCCGCCCGCTCGGCGCTTCCTCCCTGGTCGGGGTGGGCCGCCTTCATGAGGCGCCGGTGCGCCGCCCGGATCTCCTCCAGGGCCGCCCCGCGCTCAAGCCCCAGGACCTGGTACGCCTCCTGCTCCGTCATCGCCCCTGGCTGCGGCGGACGGCGCGGCCCCGGGTCGCGATCAGCCTCAGCGTCTACACGCCAGCCGGGACGCCGGCGGTCCAGATACGCGTCTAGCAGGCGGACGCCGTCCGGATCCTGCGCGGCGCAGGCGCGGCGCAGGCTCATCAGCTCCGGCAGCGCCAGCGCGTCGAGGTCGGTCCCCGCCCGGCGACCGCCGGCGACCTGCCCGCCCATCACCGTGCCGTCCGGGCCCAGCGCGACCTCGACGAGGCGCGAGCGGAAGCGGCGCGGGTCGGGCTCGGCCCCACGACGCCTGGACCCGCCCAGGCCCCCGAACAGAGCACCGAAGGGACCGGACGCGAGCCGGTCGGAGACGAGGCGCGCGAGGCGCTGGCCCACCCGTTCCGGCCCCTCCAGCAGCCAGACCCCCAGCAGCCCGAGGACGAGGGCCGGCCCGATCTGCCCGCGCAGCAGGAAGACGGCGGCAAGGCCCAGCATCCCCCAGGTCGCGGCGCGGCGGACGAGGCGGCCGGTGAGCCGCGGGTCGAGGCGGTTCCGGTTCTTCGAGAGCCACCAGAGGCCGAGGCAGGCCGCGAGGCCGAGGACGAGCAGCATCGCGTGGCCTCAGCGCCGCATGTCGTAATCGGCGCCGACCCGGCCGCCGATCCGGACCTTCACACCGTTGCCCAGATCGCGGAACCCCTCCGATCCGCGGGCCTGCGGCGCGGCCTGCCCGCAGCCCGGCCGAGGGGGCAGGCGCACGCCCTCGGGCGCGTCCTCCGGACAGAGGCGCGGCCGGGCGGGCTGCTCGGCCGCGGCGGCCGTGAGAGTCGCACAGAGAGTCAGAAGGAGCGATGCCAGGAGGGCGCAGGCAACGCGCGCTCTCCCTCCCCCCTCTGCGGGGGAGGGTGGCCCTTGCGTCAGCAAGGGTCGGGAGAGGGGACGACGTTTCAGGAAGGGGAGCAGCGTCGATGCCGAGCGCCGTCCGGCGCCGTCGTACCCCTCTCCCCCCCTGCTTCGCAGGGTACCCTCCCCCGCAGAGGGGGGAGGGAGAGCTGCGCGCCAGATCCCGCTCATTGCCGGTTCTCCGCCACGTCCGCGGTGGTGATCCGCACGGTGCGGGTGCGCCCGTCCCGCTCGATCGTCAGGGTGACGCCCTGGCCGACGCCCGCCGCCTGGAGCGCGGCGGTCAGCTCGGCCAGCCGGTGGATCGGTTTGCCGCCGACGCCCACGATGATGTCGCCGATCTCCCCCGTGCCCGGATCGACGCCCTGGATCCCGGCGGCCGCGGCGGGCGAGCCGCGCAGCACCCGCAGCACCACCACGCCGTCGATGCCGAGCCGGGCCGCGGTCGCCTCCTGGCCCGCGATGATGCCGATGCCGGGGTTGCGCACGCGGCCCGAGCGGATCAGGTCCGGCACCACCCGGTTGACCGTATCGACCGGCACCGCGAAGCCGATGCCGGCGCTCGCCCCCGACGGCGAGTAGATCGCGGTGTTGACGCCGATGAGCCGGCCCGCGGAATCGAGGAGCGGGCCGCCGGAATTGCCCGGGTTGATCGCCGCATCCGTCTGGATCACGCCCGAGAGCTCGCGCCCTTCGCCCGTGGGGAGGCGGCGCTGCAGCGCGCTGATCACGCCGGTCGTCAGGGTGTGGTCGAGGCCGAACGGGTTGCCGATGGCGTAGGCCGTCTGCCCCACCTTCAGGTTGGCGGAGGTGCCGATGGAAAGCGGCGGCGGCATCTTCGAGACGCGGCCGAGCTGCAGCACCGCGAGGTCGTAGGACGGCGCCGTGCCGACAACCCGCGCGCCCACGACCTCGCCAGAGGACAGGCGCACGGCGATCGAGCCGCCGGACTGGGTCGCGGCCTGGACCACGTGGTTGTTGGTGACGACGTGCCCGCCCGCGTCCCAGACGAAGCCGGTGCCGGTCTGGGTTCCGCCGCCCTGCCCCTGGCCGCCCTCCTCCTCGTCGTCGAGGCGCATCAGGGACTGGCCCCGCGCCGCGGCCTGGGCGAAGACGTGGACGACGGAGGGGCTCGCCTGCTCGAACAGGGCGACCGTGGTCGATTCGGCGGGCGCGAGGTCGCCGCGCGCCGTCACCGCGCGCGGGGTCTCGGCCGAGAACAGCAGGGCCGTGACGTAGGGCTGGGCCACGAACAGTCCCAGCAGCACCAGCACCGCCGCCAGGGCTGTGCGCACGAAGCGATCCGGCACGTCCTCAACCTCGCCCGACACCCATCCCGGGCCGTTCCCCGGGGCAGCGCGGATACAGCATCGCGCCCGCGTTGCCGAGCGGCCACGCCCTTAACTGGTCGTTCAGCTTGCCCCCTTCAACAGAAAGGAAACCGTCCCGCGGCCGTGCGGCAGCGCACCACGGCCCGGCGGCGGAGGCGATAACCGATTGGTCATCACTGACGGGGACAATCTTCGTCAGAGGAATGAGCAGTCTTCAGGGCGCCTGCGAAATCGAGCCGTCGTACAGACGACGGTTTGCGTCGAAACCATGGCCTCTCCGAGGACCAGGGTGGAGAAAAATCGCAAAGTCGCCTTCGGGATGCTGCCATTCGCGACGATCACAGGGTGCCGCGCCGTCTGGACTCCATATCGGCGGCCGGGTTGCCTGAACGGACGTAACGGGTTCGGAAGGAACACGAGGATCATGGAAACCGAAGCTCTCGAACGGCCCGCCGATCTGACGATCTGGCGCACGGTCCCGGCGAGCTCGCCGCTCGCCCAGCCGGAGCGGTACGGCACCCTGCGCGAGGCGATCGCCGCCGCCGCGGGCGCGCTCACCGACCCCGCCAAGCAGCCCTGGATCATCACGGAGGAGGGCGAGATCCTCTCCCCGAACTGGATCCGGACCTACCTGAACTGAGTGGCCCCGAAGCGGCCCCCGACCAAGCCGGTCGGGGGCCGCTTCGGCGTCCGGGGGCAGTTCAGAACCAGCCGCGGATACGGAAATACAGGATCGGAACCAGCGCGCTGAGCAGGATCAGCCCGAGCGCGTAGGGGTAGCCGTAGGCCCAGTCCAGCTCCGGCATGTGCTTGAAGTTCATGCCGTACATCGAGGCGATGAGCGTCGGCGGGACGCCCACCACCGAGACCACGGTGAGCACGCGGAAGACGTTGTTCTGCTCGATCTGGATGAGGCCGAGCGCGGCGTCGAGCAGGAACTGCACGTTCTCGGAAAGGCGGGTCTCGAACTCGTCGAGGGACTCGATGTCCCGCCGGAGCGTCTCGAAGCGCGCGTCCTCCTCCTGGCGGAGCAGGTCCTCGCAGGCGCCCGCCACGTAGGGAACGACCCGTTCCAGGCCGAGCAGGCTGGAGCGGATCTTGCCGAGCGCCTTGCCGCGCCGGCCGATGCCGCGCAGGATCCGGCGCAGGGCGAGGTCGCGCCGCCGGGTCGGCTGCTCGCCGTTGCGGGCGCGGCCCGCGCTCACGTCGAAGTCGAAGACGCGCGTGGAGAGGGCGTCGAGCTCGGCGCCCATGTCTTCCAGCGCGTCGGCGAGCCCGTCGACCAGCTCCTCCACGATGAGCAGGAAGGTCTCGGTGCTGGAGGCCGCCCGCTCGCCCGCCGCCAGGCGCTTGCGCGCGCCCTCGAAGGCGCGCAGCTCGTGGAAGCGCACGGTGACGAGGTGGTCCGCCGTCAGCACGAAGCCCAGCGGCTTCAGCTGCGAGTCCGTGCGCTCGAAGGTGATCATCGGGGTCGAGAGCGAGAGGCCGTTCTTCAGCCGGCGCAGGCGGCTCGAACTCTCCACCTCGCTCAGCGCCGTGCGCGAGGGCACCCGGATGCCGGTCGCCGCCTCCACGGCCCGCGCCTCCTCGGCGGTCGGGTCGTTCAGGTCGATCCAGACCGTGCCCGCCGGAAGGACGGCGCCCGATGCGATGTCGGCGGCCGCGAGCGGGCCGTCCGGCCCGTGCAGGGTCAGCATGGAGGATCGATGTCCCTTCGGGGGAAGCGGGAGACGAAATGCGTCGTCGCGCCGTCACGCGGGGGTGCGACAGTCTTGACTCGAAACGCCCCCGTGGCTATCTCGCGGCCGGCCGTTAGCACTCACACCCCATGAGTGCTAACGGCCGCGCTTGAAGGCGGCGATGCGCGCCGCATCAACGCCACTTCGAGTTCTGAAGCAAGAGGGCAGCTCATGAAGTTCCGTCCGCTGCACGACCGCGTCGTCGTCCGCCGTATCGAGGGCGAGGAGAAGACGAAGGGCGGCATCATCATCCCCGACACCGCCAAGGAGAAGCCTCAGGAGGGCGAGATCGTGGCCGTCGGTCCCGGCGCCCGCGACGAGCAGGGCCGTGTCAACGCGCTCGACGTCAAGGCCGGCGACCGCGTCCTGTTCGGCAAGTGGTCGGGCACCGAGGTCAAGATCGACGGCCAGGACCTCCTGATCATGAAGGAGTCCGACATCATGGGCGTCGTCGCCTAAGTCGGTCACCGCTTTTCCACCGCCCCTGGAGACCCGGCCGCGGTCTCGGGGCACGTCCTGAATAATTTCAACGTGAAGGAAGCCACCACATGGCAGCCAAAGACGTTCGTTTCGCCGCCGACGCCCGCGAGAAGATGCTGCGCGGCGTGGACATCCTGGCCGACGCGGTCAAGGTGACGCTGGGCCCGAAGGGCCGCAACGTCGTCATCGAGAAGTCCTTCGGCGCCCCGCGCATCACGAAGGACGGCGTGACGGTCGCCAAGGAGATCGAGCTCGCCGACCGCTTCGAGAACATGGGCGCCCAGATGGTGCGCGAAGTGGCCTCGAAGACCAACGATATCGCGGGCGACGGCACCACCACCGCGACGGTGCTCGCCCAGGCGATCGTCCGCGAGGGCGCCAAGTACGTCGCCGCCGGCATCAACCCGATGGACCTGAAGCGCGGCATCGACCTCGCCACCCAGGCCGCCGTGAAGGACATCACGGCGCGGGCCAAGAAGGTCGCCTCCTCCGACGAGGTCGCCCAGGTCGGCACGATCTCCGCCAACGGCGACACCGAGATCGGCGAGATGATCGCCCACGCCATGCAGAAGGTGGGCAACGAGGGCGTGATCACGGTCGAGGAGGCCAAGACCGCCGAGACCGAGCTCGACGTCGTCGAGGGCATGCAGTTCGACCGCGGCTACCTCTCCCCGTACTTCATCACGAACGCGGAGAAGATGATCGCCGAGCTCGAGGATCCCTACATCCTCATCCACGAGAAGAAGCTCTCCTCGCTCCAGGCGATGCTCCCCGTCCTCGAGGCCGTGGTGCAGACCGGCAAGCCGCTCGTCATCATCGCCGAGGACATCGAGGGCGAGGCCCTGGCCACGCTCGTGGTGAACAAGCTGCGCGGCGGCCTCAAGGTCGCGGCCGTGAAGGCTCCGGGCTTCGGTGATCGCCGCAAGGCGATGCTCGAGGACATCGCGATCCTGACCAAGGGCCAGATGATCGCCGAGGATCTCGGCATCAAGCTCGAGAACGTGACGCTCCCCATGCTCGGCCGCGCCAAGCGCGTGCGCATCGAGAAGGAGAACACCACGATCATCGACGGGACCGGCGAGAAGGCCGACATCGAGGCCCGCGTCGCCCAGATCAAGGCGCAGATCGAGGAGACCACCTCGGACTACGACCGTGAGAAGCTCCAGGAGCGCCTGGCCAAGCTCGCCGGCGGCGTCGCGGTGATCCGCGTCGGCGGCGCGACCGAGGTCGAGGTCAAGGAGAAGAAGGACCGCGTCGACGACGCCCTCAACGCCACCCGCGCGGCGGTCGAGGAAGGCATCGTCCCCGGCGGCGGCACGGCGCTGCTGCGCGCCAAGAAGGCGGTCGCCGAGCTGAAGTCCGACGTTCCGGACGTGCAGGCCGGCATCAAGATCGTGCTGAAGGCCCTTGAGGCCCCGATCCGCCAGATCGCCCAGAACGCGGGCGTCGAGGGCTCGATCGTGGTCGGCAAGATCACCGACAACACGGGCTCCGAGACCTTCGGCTTCAACGCGCAGACCGAAGAGTACGTCGACATGATCCAGGCCGGCATCGTCGACCCGGCCAAGGTCGTGCGCACCGCCCTGCAGGACGCGGCCTCGGTCGCCGGCCTGCTGGTGACGACGGAGGCCATGGTCGCCGACGCGCCGAAGAAGGACAGCCCGGCTCCGGCGATGCCTGGCGGCGGCATGGGCGGCATGGACTTCTAAGTCCACGCCTCCACGGGAAGACGGAGAGGGGTCGCCGACAGGCGGCCCCTTTTCTGTTTGGGCGCACGCATCGGCGAACCCGGGCGAAGTCGAGCCCGGGGTGACGATCTCGGTATCCTCAAGCCGGCAGGTTCGGTCTCCTTCTTGCCTGCCCGAGGCCGCCCCCTAGGATCCGCCCCGGTTCGTCCAAGCTCAAGGATACCCGATGCCTGTCTCCCGCTCCGGCCGCCGTCTCGCTCCCGCGGCCGGCTTCGCGCTGGTCCTCGCCGCCCTGCCGATCGGCTCCCTATCCGCCCTCGCCCGCGAGATGCCGGAGGCGGGGACCGATCAGGCCGCGCGCAAGCCGAACGTCGTGGTGCTGGCCACCGGCGGCACCATCGCGGGCGCCGGAGCGGACGCGGCCAACAGCGCGACCTACCAGGCCGCCAAGGTGCCGGTGGACAAGCTGATCGCCGCGGTGCCCGCCATGAGCAATGTCGCCAACGTGCGCGGCGAGCAGGTCTTCCAGATCGCGTCCGAGAGCTTCACGGATGCGCAGCTCGTGCAGCTGGGCAAGCGCGTCTCGGCCCTCCTGAAGCAGGACGACGTGGACGGCGTGGTGATCACGCACGGCACCGACACGCTGGAGGAGACGGCGCTCTTCCTCGATCTCGTGGTGCGGAGCGACAAGCCGATCGTCGTCGTCGGCTCGATGCGGCCCTCGACCGCGATCTCGGCGGACGGCGCCCTCAACCTGCTCGACGCGGTCACGGTGGCCGGCTCCAAGGAGGCCGTCGGCAAGGGCGTCATGGTCACGATGAACGACCAGATCCAGGCCGGGCGCGACGTCACCAAGCGCGTCAACGTGGTGCCGAGCGCCTTCTACAGTCAGTGGGGGCCCCTCGGCATGGTGGTCGAGGGCAAGACCTACTTCTTCCGCGCCTCAGCGAAGCGGCACGGCAAGGCCTCCGAGTTCGACATCGACCAGATCGACAGCCTGCCGCTGGTGGCCGTCGTGTACGGCTCGGGCAACATGTATCCGGGCGCCTACACGGCCGCGGTCGATGCGGGCGCGAAGGCGATCGTCAACGCGGGCACCGGCAACGGTTCGGTCGCGGGCTACCTCGTCGATACGCTGAAGGACATCCGCAGCAAGGGCACGCTGATCGTGCGCTCCTCCCGCGTCGGCGACGGCATCGTGCTGCGCAACGCCGAGCAGCCCGACGACAAGTACGACTGGGTGGTGGCCCACGACCTCAACCCGCAGAAGGCCAAGATCCTCACCGCGGTCGCGCTCACCAAGACGAGCGACACGAAGGAGCTGCAGCGCATCTTCTGGGAGTATTGAGCCGCGCCCGCGTACCCTCCCCCCTCTGCGGGGGAGGGAGAATGGAGGGCTGCGCCCGCCAGGATTTACTGTCCTGAAAACGTTTACACGCGATCGCGCCGGGTCTAGAACGCGTTCAAAAGACGGACACAGCCCGCGCCTATGCGAGGGGCGGACGGCGAGGAGCACCCATGGCGGAGATCCATCCCGAGGTCGCGGCGGTCACGGCCCGCGTGGTCGAGCGCTCGCGGGCGAGCCGGCGGCGCTACCTCGACCTGATCGAGCGGGAGCGCGAGGCCGGCGTGCACCGGCCGAAGCTCGCCTGCGGCAACCTCGCCCACGGCTTCGCGGCATCCGGCGAGGACAAGGCGGCGATCCGGGCGGGCCGGTCGATGAACATCGGCATCGTCACCGCCTTCAACGACATGCTCTCGGCCCACCAGCCCTACGGGCGCTATCCGGACCAGATCAAGGTCTTCGCCCGCGAGCGCGGCGCGACAGCCCAGGTCGCGGGCGGCACGCCGGCCATGTGCGACGGGGTCACGCAGGGGCAGCGCGGCATGGAGATGTCGCTGTTCTCGCGCGACACGATCGCGCTCTCGACGGCGGTGGCCCTCAGCCACGGCATGTTCGACGGCGCGGCGCTCCTCGGCATCTGCGACAAGATCGTGCCGGGCCTGATCATGGGGGCGCTCCGCTTCGGCCACCTGCCGACGATCCTGATCCCGGCCGGTCCCATGCCCTCGGGGCTGGCCAACAAGGAGAAGCAGCGCATCCGCCAGCTCTACGCGGAGGGCAAGGTCGGCCGCGAGGAGCTGCTCGAATCCGAGTCCGCCTCGTATCACGGGGCGGGCACCTGCACCTTCTACGGCACGGCCAACTCGAACCAGATGATGATGGACGTGATGGGCCTGCACATGCCGGGCGCCTCCTTCATCAACCCGGGCACGAAGCTGCGCCAGGCGGTGACGCGGGCGGCGATCCACCGGCTCACCGAGATCGGCGCGGACGGCAACGACTACCGGCCGCTGGGCCTGTGCATCGACGAGAAGGCGATCGTGAACGCGGTGGTGGGCCTGCTCGCCACCGGCGGCTCGACGAACCACGCGATCCACCTGCCGGCCATGGCGCGCGCGGCCGGCATCGTGCTCGACTGGGAGGATTTCGACCGGCTCTCGGCCGCCGTGCCGCTGATCGCGCGGGTCTACCCGAACGGCTCGGGCGACGTGAACCATTTCCACGCGGCCGGCGGCATGAGCTTCGTGATCGCCGCGCTCATCGATGCGGGGCTCCTGCACGACGACATCCTGACGGTGGCGGGCGGCTCCCTGCGCGACCACGCCCGCGACCCGAAGCTCCTGGGCGACGACCTCGTCTTCGAGGACGCGGTGCCCGAGAGCCTCGATCCCGCCATGCTGCGCCGCCCGGCCGAACCGTTCCAGCCGGACGGCGGCATGCGGCTGGTCAAGGGCAATCTCGGCCGGGCCACCTTCAAGACCAGCGCGGTCGAGCCGGAGCGCCGCACGATCCAGGCCCCGGCCCGGGTGTTCTCCGACCAGGACGCGGTGATCCGGGCGTTCAAGGCGGGCGAACTGGAGGGCGACGTGGTGGTGGTGGTCCGCTTCCAGGGCCCGCAGGCCAACGGCATGCCGGAGCTGCACAAGCTGACCCCGCCGCTGGGCGTGCTCCAGGATCGCGGCCACAAGGTCGCGCTGGTCACCGACGGGCGCATGTCGGGGGCGTCCGGCAAGGTGCCGGCCGCGATCCACCTGACGCCGGAGGCGCTCGCCGGCGGGCTGATTGGCCGGATCCGCGACGGCGACATCGTGCGGCTCAGCGCCGAGGAGGGTCTGCTGGAGGTGATGGTGGACGCGTCGGAACTCGCCGCCCGCGAGCCCGCCCCGGTGCCGCCGCCGGAAGCGGGCACGGGCCGCGAACTGTTCGCCTTCATGCGCCACGGTGCGGACGGGGCCGAGCAGGGCGCCTCGGCGATGCTCGCCGCCGCGGGCCTGTAGGGGGATCCCAAAGGGTCGTGACCCTTTGGCGGGGTCCCGGGGCGCGCAGCCCCGGGATTGGCCTCTCCGACCCGGCTCCGCCGGGACGGAGAGGCCAAATGCAGGGTTCCACCCTGCACCCGCGAAAGGTCTCGGACCTTTCGAAACCATGACCACAGGAGGTGACGCCGTGAACGACCTGACCAGCATCGACGCGCTGATGCGCTCCGTCGCCGTCATCCCGGTCCTGGTGATCGAGGACGCGGCCCACGCGGTCCCGATCGCCGAGGCCCTTGTGGCCGGCGGGCTGACCGCCCTCGAGGTCACCCTGCGCACGCCCGCCGCGCTCGACGTCATCCGCGCCATGGCGACGGTCGAGGGCGCGGTGGTCGGCGCCGGCACGGTGCTGAACCCGCGCGACCTCGACGCGGCGCTGGCGGCCGGGGCCGAGTTCATCGTCTCGCCGGGACTCACCGACCCGCTGACCGACGCCGCCAAGGCCAACGGCGTGCCCTACCTGCCGGGCGTGGCCAACGCCGCCGACATCATGCGCGGGCTCGACCACGGGCTCGACCGGTTCAAGTTCTTCCCCGCCGAGGCCGCGGGCGGCCTGAAGGCCCTCAAGGCGCTCTCCGCCCCGTTCGGGCAGGTGCGCTTCTGCCCCACGGGCGGCATCACCGCGGCCAGCGCACCGCAATGGCTCGCCGAGCCGGCGGTGCTCTGCGTCGGCGGCAGCTGGGTGGTGAAGCCTGGCGCACCGGACACGGCGGCGATCCGGGCGGCCGCGGAGGCGGCCTCCGGGCTGCGGGCGGGCTGAACGCTCCCTCCCTCCCGCCGCGGGCGGGGCGCTCGGCCAGGACAGTTTCGCGCAGGCGACTGGCGAAGTCGCCTATCGATCTGTAGATTGGGCCTGTGCACCGTGTCGGGTGCGCCGCGTCCCACGCGGGGCGCGGACAGGCTGCCGCTCAGGGTTCGGTTCGAGAGAGATGATTCAGGTCCCGATGCCGGGTACGGCGCACGCCGTGACCGGCCGCGTTCCGGCCACAACGACGGCGATGGCCACCGGTCCCGGCGGGACCGGCGGCAACGACGACCGCTCGAACACGGCCATCATCACCCGCACCCGGACGCGCACCAAACGACCGAGCCTCTACCGGGTTCTGCTCCTCAACGACGACTATACTCCCATGGAGTTCGTGGTCCTCGTGGTGGAGCGGTTCTTCAACAAATCGCACGAGGACGCCTACCAGATCATGATGCACGTGCATCAGAACGGGGTCGGCGAGTGCGGGGTGTTCACCTACGAGGTCGCCGAGACCAAGGTGACGCAGGTCATGGACTTTGCGCGCAAGCACCAACATCCTCTTCAGTGCGTTATGGAAAAGAAATAGGCACCCACACAGAGGCCAGCTTTGCCCAGCTTCTCACGCAGCCTAGAACAAGCCCTCCACCGCGCCCTGGCGCTCGCCGGGGAGCGCCGCCATGAATATGCGACGCTGGAGCACCTGCTGCTGGCGCTCACCGACGACCAGGACGCCGCCGCCGTCATGCGGGCCTGCAACGTCGAGATCGACACGCTCAAGCGCAGCCTCGTCGAGTACGTCGATACCGAGCTCTCGAACCTCACCGGTGACGGCCGCCAGGACGCCAAGCCCACGGCCGGCTTCCAGCGGGTGATCCAGCGCGCGGTGATCCACGTGCAGTCCTCGGGGCGCGAGGAGGTGACGGGGGCCAACGTGCTGGTGGCGATCTTCGCCGAGCGCGAGAGCCACGCCGCCTACTTCCTGCAGGAGCAGGACATGACCCGCTACGACGCGGTCAACTACATCAGCCACGGCATCGCCAAGCGCCCCGGCGCATCGGAGGCCAAGCCCGTGCGCGGCTCCGAGGAGGAGGGCTCCTCCGAGCGGCCGAGCGGCGACGACGGCGAGGCCCGCGGCACCAAGAAGAAGGGCGACGCGCTCGACGCCTACTGCGTCAACCTCAACAAGAAGGCCCGCGACGGCAAGATCGACCCGCTGATCGGCCGCCACGCCGAGGTCGAGCGCACGATCCAGGTGCTCTGCCGCCGCCAGAAGAACAATCCGCTGCTGGTGGGCGATCCGGGCGTGGGCAAGACCGCGATCGCGGAGGGGCTCGCCCGCAAGATCATCCAGCACGAGGTGCCGGAGGTGCTCGCCGACGCGACCGTCTTCTCCCTCGACATGGGCACGCTCTTGGCCGGCACCCGCTACCGCGGCGACTTCGAGGAGCGCCTCAAGCAGGTGATGAAGGAGATCGAGGCGCACCCCAACGCCATCATGTTCATCGACGAGATCCACACGGTGATCGGTGCCGGTGCGACCTCGGGCGGCGCGATGGACGCCTCGAACCTCCTGAAGCCCGCGCTCGCCTCCGGCGCACTCCGCTGCATCGGCTCGACCACCTACAAGGAGTACCGCCAGTACTTCGAGAAGGACCGCGCCCTGGTGCGCCGCTTCCAGAAGATCGACGTCAACGAGCCCTCGATCCCCGACACGATCGAGATCGTGAAGGGCCTGCGCCCGTACTTCGAGGAGTTCCACAAGCTCAAGTTCACGACCGACGCCGTGAAGGCGGCGGTCGAGCTGTCGGCCCGCTACATCAACGACCGCAAGCTGCCCGACAAGGCGATCGACGTGATCGACGAGACCGGCGCCTCGCAGATGCTGGTGCCGGAAGCGCGCCGCAAACGCACCATCGGCGTGAAGGAGATCGAGGCGACCATCGCCACGATGGCCCGCATCCCCCCGAAGACCGTCTCGAAGGACGACGCGGTCGTCCTGCAGAACCTCACCGAGAACCTGAAGCGGGTGGTCTACGGCCAGACCGGCGCCATCGAGGCGCTGACCTCAGCGATTAAGCTCGCCCGCGCGGGGCTGCGTGATCCCGACAAGCCGATCGGCTCCTACCTGTTCGCGGGCCCGACCGGCGTCGGCAAGACGGAGGCCGCCAAGCAGCTCGCCGCGTCGCTCGGCGTCGAGATGCTGCGCTTCGACATGTCGGAGTACATGGAGCGGCACACGGTCTCGCGCCTCATCGGCGCGCCGCCCGGCTATGTCGGCTTCGACCAGGGGGGATTGCTCACCGACGGGATCGACCAGCACCCACACTGCGTGCTCCTGCTCGACGAGATCGAGAAGGCGCATCCGGACCTGTTCAACATCCTGCTGCAGGTGATGGACCACGGGAAGCTGACCGACCACAACGGCAAGCAGGTCGATTTCCGCAACGTCATCATCATCATGACGTCGAACGCGGGCGCCTCGGACCTCGCCAAGTCGGCCTACGGCTTCACCCAGTCCAAGCGCTCGGGCGACGACGTCGAGGCGATCAACCGCCTGTTCGCGCCGGAATTCCGCAACCGGCTCGACGCGATCATCTCGTTCGGCCACCTGCCGAAGGAGGTCGTGGCCAAGGTGGTGGACAAGTTCGTCCTCCAGCTCGAGGCGCAGCTCGCCGACCGCAACGTCACGATCGAGCTCTCCGACGAGGCCCGGGAGTGGCTGGTGGAGAACGGCTACGACGACGCGATGGGCGCCCGCCCCATGGCCCGCCTGATCCAGTCCACCATCAAGACGCCGCTCGCCGACGAGGTGCTGTTCGGCCGCCTCAAGGACGGCGGCGCCGTGAAGGTGGTGCTGAGGAAGCCCGAGGACGCGGAGGCCAAGGCCGGCGGCAAGGACTCGCTCGGCTTCGAGTTCCCGGCCGGCCCCGTCACGCCGAGGCCCGAGAAGGACGTGGCCACGACGGCGGCCAAGAAGAAGCGGGCCAAGCCCCGCTCGACCAGCCGCAAGAAGCCGCCGAAGGACGACAAGGGCGGCGGCTCCGGCGGCGGCAAGAGCGTGCGCACCGTGCCCAAGGTGCCGCTCGTCCGGGCCTGACGTCCCGCCCGGCGCGCGGTCCGCGGCGCGTCAGGGTTTCATGAACGGGCCCGCGAGGGTATAGGCGCGGCGGCGCTGAGGTGCCGCCGCGACCGGGGAGGGGCTCGATGACCGAAGATCTGCAGGAGGGCCCCCTCGCGCAGACCACCTACGCCCCGGCGCCGAAGAAGCTCACCGCCCGCGAGCAGCGCCGCCGCCGACGCCAGCGCCGCAAGCGCGGCGAGGAGGTTCTGGCCTGGGTGCTGGTGCCGGTGATCTGCTTCGGCATCTACTGGGGCATCGCCGCCGGCTTCGAGATGATGAACACCTCGCCGGGCCAAGTCTGGGACCAGCTCATGCAGGTCAAGGCGATGATGGAGAAGCGCTCGGGGTGAGCGCGCAGCTCTCCCCCCCCTCTGCGGGGGAGGGTGGCCCTTGCGTGAGCAAGGGTCGGGAGAGGGGAACCCGGCCTCAGAAAGTGGCGCGGCCTTCCTGCCGGGCACAGCTTGCCCCTGAAGCGTTCACCCCTCTCCCGACCCGCTTCGCGGGCCACCCTCCCCCGCAGAGGGGGGAGGGGTAGAACGTCGCGCTAGCCCAGCCGCAGCGCGTGCACCGAGAACAGAGCCTGCGGGTCGGTCCAGACCTGGACCGGTGCCCAGCCCGCCGAGGCGGCGAGCGCCCGGAAGCTTTCCACCGTGTACTTGTAACTGTTCTCGGTGTGGATCGACTCGCCCGCCGCGAAGGCGACCGGGCGGCCAGCCACGGCGACGTCCTGCGCGGCGCGGGCGACGAGGTGCATCTCGATGCGCGAGGCCTGGTCGTTGAACACGGCCCGGTGCGCGAAGGCGTCGAGGTCGAATGTGCCGCCGAGTTCCCGGTTGATCCGCGTCAGCACGTTGCGGTTGAAGGCCGCCGTGACGCCGGCCGCATCGTCGTAGGCCGCCTCCAGCACCGCGTGGTCCTTCACCAGATCGACGCCGACGACGAGCACCGAGCCCGTCCCCAGGATCGCGCCGAACTGGCGGAGCAGGCGCGCCGCCTCCGCCGGCTCGAAATTGCCGATGGTCGAGCCGGGGAAGAACCCCGCCCGCGGCGCGTCGCCGAGATCGGCCGGCAGCGAGAAGGGCCGGGTGAAGTCGGCCGCGACCGGCTCGACGCGCAGGGCGGGAAAGTCCGTGCGCAACGCCTCGGCCTGCGCACGCAGGAAGCTCGCCGAGACGTCGACCGGCAGGTAGGCCGCGAGGTCGGGCAGGTGGCGCAGGAGCCGGCGCACCTTCACGGTCGAGCCGCTGCCGAACTCGACGAGCGCGGCGCCCCGGGGCAGGGCGGCGGCGATCTCCGATCCTGCCGCGTCGAGGATCGCGAGCTCGGTGCGGGTCGGGTAGTACTCGGGCAGACGGGTGATCGCCTCGAACAGGTCGGAGCCGGCGTCGTCGTAGAAGTACTTGGCCGGCAGGGTCTTCTGCGCCTGGGCGAAGCCCAGCAGCACATCGTCCAGGAAGCCTTTCGGCTCCGGGGCCTGGGTGACGGGCGTCGCGTTGTCGAAAACGGGCTTGATGGTCACGGGACAGGCTCCGGGCTGGCGCGGTCGCATCGGCGAGGTGCCGGGCGGCCGCGCGAGGAGACGAGGGGAACGGCCTGAGGCCGGGTGCCGATCCGGCGGCGGCCCGCTTGAGGATCGGCCTTGGGTCAGCCGCGCTGGTCGGCCAGCCGCAGGCCGGTGAATTGCCAGCGCTGGTGCGGGTAGAAGAAGTTCCGGTAGGGCAGGCGGGCATGGCCCGCGGGCGTGGCGACCGAGGAGCCGCGCAGCACCATCTGGTTGGCCATGAACTTGCCGTTGTACTCCCCGAGCGCGCCCGGCAGCGGCCGGTAGCCCGGATAGGCGACGTAGGGGCTGCGGGTCCATTGCCAGACGAGGCCGAAGGCGTCCTCGAGGCCGTGCTCGCGCGCGGCCACCTCCCACTCGGCCTCCGTCGGCAGGTCGCGGCCCGCCCAGCGGGCGTAGGCGTCGGCCTCGTAGTAGCTGACGTGGGTGACGGGCTGGTCCGCCTCGACCGGGCGGCGCCCGCCGAGCGTCATCACGCTCCAGCCGTCCTCCTCCCGCCGCCAGTAGCCCGGCGCCTCCCAGCCCTCGGCCTGCGCGGCGATCCAGCCGTCCGAGAGCCAGAGGTCGGGACGGGAATAGCCGCCGTCCCGCATGAAGGCCTGCCATTGCCCGCAGGTGACGAGCGCCCGGTCCACCGCGCAGGGCAGGATCAGGCTGTCGTGGCGCGGGTGCTCGTTGTCGAAGGAGAAGCCGCTCCCTTCGTGGCCCACCCGCGCGACGGCCCGCGCGAGTTCCACCGCGCCCGCGCGGGCGGTCGCCTTCGGGAAGCGCCAGCCCGCGTCGTAGACCGCGCCGAGCGGGTTCTGCGCGAAGGCGTGCAGGATGTCGGTGAGGATCAGCTCCTGGTGCTGCTGCTCGTGATAGAGCCCGATCTCGAGGATCGGCAGCACCGCCTCGAGCGCGCCGGGCGCCGCCTGGGCCAGCAGGGTCTCGACGGCCCGATCGACGTGGCGCCGGTAGGCCGCGACCTCCTCGGCGTTCGGCCGGGTGATCAGCCCGCGGGCGAGGCGCGGCTGCCGGGGCCCGGCGGCGACGTAGTAGGAATTGAACAGGTAGTGCCAGCGCTCGTCGTGGATCGCGTAACCCGGCAGGTGCTCGCGCAGCAGGAACTGCTCGAAGAACCACGTCGTGTGCGCCCGGTGCCACTTGGTCGGGCTGGCATCGGCCATCGACTGGATCTGCTGGTCTTCCGGGGAGAGCGGCGCGGCCCGCTGCTCGGTCTCGGCCCGCACGTGGCGGTAGGCGGCGAGCCAGGCGGCGCGATCGACGGGCCGCGCCGTGACGGGCGGGGGCGGGAAGGCCGCGGACGGGGGTGCGCTCTGCACGGCCGCGCGGGGTGCCGCTGTGGCTGCCATGGCAATCCTCTCCTTCACCGGCGCCTCGGGACAACACTCTGCTCCCGAGGCGGCGTCGCGAGAGGAGATATGGCCAAGCGCGCCTCCGGCAACGCGGGCGCGGCGATTCTGCCGCAGGCCGTCGGGGCGGATCGCGGCGGAGCCTTTTTCCGGCCTCAGTGAGGGCGCCTTAACCCTCGGCGTCGAGACTGGGCTCCTCAAGCGCGGGGCATCGCGAACCTATGCGGATCGATCTCATGGCCGGGGCGAGCCTCTCCGTCGCGGCGCGCGGGGCGCCGGTCGAGCCCCACATCCTCGTGTTCGATTCCGGCCTCGGCGGCCTCACGGTGCTGGAAGAGGTGCGCCGCGCCCGGCCGGACGCGCGCTACGTCTACGCCGCGGACGACGCCGCCTTCCCGTACGGACGCCTCGGCGAGGCGGCGCTGGTCGCCCGGGTGCTCGCCGTGATGGAGCGGCTGATCGCGGTCCACCACCCGGACCTCGTGGTCATCGCCTGCAACACCGCCTCGACCCTGGTGCTGCCGGCCCTGCGCCAGCGCTTCACCACGCCCTTCGTCGGGGTGGTGCCGCCGATCAAGCCCGCCGCCGAGACCACCCGCACGGGCCTCGTCTCGCTGCTGGCGACGCCCGGCACGGTGGCGCGCTCCTATACCCGCGACCTGATCGCGACCTACGCGGGCACCTGCCGCGTGGCGCTCGTCGGCTCGCCGAACCTCGCCAACTACGCCGAGGCCGAACTCTCCGGCGCGCCGGTGCCGGACGCCGCCCTCGCCGCCGAGATCGCCCCCTGCTTCGTCACCGCCGAGGACGGGCGGCGCACCGACGTCGTCTGCCTCGCCTGCACGCACTACCCGCTGCTGCGCGCCCGCTTCGAGCGCCTCGCGCCCTGGCCGGTGCGCTGGATCGACCCGGCGCCCGCCATCGCCCGGCGGGTGACGCAGCTCCTCGGCGCGGGCCCCGCGGGAGCGGAGCCCGGCCCGGTGCTCGCAGCCTTCACCGGGCAGTCCCCGGCCGCGGCCCTGCGCGCCTCGCTCGACGCCCGCGGCGTGACTGAGTTCGGCGTCGAGGCGATGCCGCTCGCGCTGCAATCCTGAGGACCAGAGCGCTTGAGCCGCCGGCCCATCCGCGCGTAGTCAGGCCCCGCGGCCGAGCGAGCGTCCAGCGCGGAGCCGGGCGGGGCCGCGAGCAGGGTCGATGAGAAAGCCGAGAGCCCCAGCCAAATCCGGCGCCAAGCCGGGCGTCAAGCCGCGGGCGGACTCGCCTGCGCCCCCGTCCGCCGGCAACCCGATCCTCAGCCCGGAGCGGCGCGGGGACGACCAGGACCAGAGCATCCGCCCGCTGTCGCTGGCCGAGTTCGTCGGCCAGCGGGCGGCACGCGCCAACATGCAGATCTTCATCGAGGCGGCGCGCAAGACCGGCCAGGCCCTCGACCACGTGCTGTTCGTC